>OMLO01000745.1_pt1 | contig 22951 bp, 11 predicted proteins | sample 1674811 | NCBI WGS metagenome assembly OMLO01 (sample SAMN06265003, study PRJEB25207) | coral metagenome | isolation source: Coral host | place: Mexico:La Bocana,Puerto Morelos, Mexico | collected 2008-11-13 | reverse complement strand
CTGGTTTGAAATACAATAACCTAACGCCTTTAAATCAATGTATATAATTAATGTCAATCACGATTCTTGTAATCAAACAAATCTGTCAATTAAGAGGAAACGCCCATTTGATTGACGAAACAGGCATACCCTGCAAACAAATGTTTCAAGGCTTCCATTGAAACTGTCTCCGGTTCAAGACTGTAAAAGACATGCATTCTAAACAATTCAGACACCCTGTATCCATATTCTCATAGCTAGCGTTTAAAGAAAGGTAATGCATTCGGTAGGGAGAATTACTATTTCGTGCATGTTCCTCCTCAGCATGTCACTGGATGGTCCCTTAGGCGCATACGTAAACCCCCATGGCTGGGTTCACGAGGCACTCACTTTCTATCGAGCCACGGGCATCAGACTTAGAGGCAAACCCACAGCAGAGAACAGCTGGTTCCCTGGGTAAGTAAATACGAGTAGTGTGCGATCACCTGGCTTCCATTAGACGTCTTCACTGGTCTTGTCCGATACTTTTGAATGCTGTCAATACTTGACTATTTAAAATACCTTTTTCGGTTAAAAACAGTGTACTGGACCCATTAAAACGAATGCATTCTTTGATTTCAACGGCCAGTATATTGATAGTTCTCTTGTATTTAGTGAACTGTAAGATTGGGAGGGCTCGCCGGGGTTTCGGGATGTAGGAGGAAATGAAACCGCTCCTGCAGGTTAGCGATTAACCGGATTTGTCAAATTTTTAGCAACTTAGTCGAAAAAAAACATTGGACAGGAGATAATGTGTTGTTTTGGACATGTTACCTCTTAGGGGTGAAAAACATCTCAAGCCACGCCCACAAACCAAAATCTTGGTACCTAGTTCTTTTCAAAATTTCCTACGAGTCCCTCCTCGGATACTCTGTTCGAGTGTTCGGCCAACTTCGTTTCCAGACGCCTCGATCCTTTGTGTTTGCACCAAGCACCGCGCGGGTTCTTAGAACGAGACTTGGAGCAGTTACGCTTGTCAGGTTCCATTATCATTACCTCAGCTTCTTACTACGAGGTATATGACAAGCAAAAAAAAATACAGTCCCGCTGACGGAAAAAATTTGTTTCCATTTTAATAAGGTACGCTTGGACGATAGCGGAGTGTGCGCAGTGTTCTGACCACCTTGGATGGCGTTTTACTGCCGTTAAGAAAGGTCTGTCTCCAAGTAAGTTTTGGGGTCTTACACGAGCGGCTCTCAGACCCACCTTGCGATACAATGAGGAGGATGATACTGTGGAGACACATGCAAGGGCGTCATCCACGTCATCTACTTCATCGATTCCGTCATCACCGTAACGTGCGCCCCGTGGTATAGCAAGTTGTCCATGGCGGGCTGAACACTGCATGCCCGGAACACTGCGGGGAACCTGCAATTAGAGCAAATTCATTCTGCCCATGCAAGTAGTACCCATCAAGTTCGTTGGCGCAATTTCTTGCTGGAGCTACAATCTCGGGACGACTACTTTAAAAGAGTTTTGTTTACAACGTAATGTACAGTTTCACGATAGTCTTTGTGGACAGAGATGTCGACAAAATCCGATGGTAAATGAAATACGAAACGAAAGCTTAGACAATTTCTCCACAGACTCTCTTTTTGTGTTGAGTTCGTCGAGATCGCAAGCAAAAGTATTGGCCGCGGCGAATTTAAGAAATGCTTGAATGCAATGACCCTGAAAAAAGACAAACACAATTAACTTGCAGCAAAACAAAAACATCTGTGAACAGACTAAAGTTAAGAGCACTGAATGGTGAATTAAAAGTTTGACGTGGTATCACTCCTGGGGGACATAATATTTATCGATTCCTAGATAGAAAAGATTCATGTATGGAAACGAGTAATGTAAAAAAAAACTCAGAGGTGGCGATTATATCATGAGCGAGAAAAAAATTGGAAGAAAGCTCACCAAAAAAGCGGAGAAATTGTTTGTTTTGCATTCTACTGTTAGTTTCTCCGCTATCTTCTTGACTGGATCCCTGGCTTGACAGGATTACGGTAACCGGCGTAATAGCAGATTTGCAAGGATTTCCGGGTTCTTAGTTATACTTGTGAATGGTGCAACACATGTAAGGCAGCCCGCGACTCATGTGCAGCGGTTACCTTGTATCGTAGATTACTGGCAGTCTGTTTTTCTCTCGACACGAAGCGAGGATTCTTAGGGGAGACATTTCAGACTCGAAGACGTGGTAACGGCACTCGCGAGAAGAAAAAGCAACCAACTCCTTTTTTCCCGCCCCGACCCATTTTCGTCTTACCGCCCTTATGCGTAGTGTCCACAGAGAGACACTCGTCTAACCCTTAAGAGAAAAGACCGGCCGTCAGCAGTCTAATTGTATCATTTCTGGTAACCGTTGGTGTCCCCTTCTGGCACGTAAGTTGATAGTGATGAGGTAAGTTGTTAGCCTTGGCTGCGGTTGTTTTCTGTCCTTTGCCGAGACAGATGACTTTACAGTAAGTGGGAAACTATTTGTGTAACCTGAGAAATGTGCTACGGGTCCGATACGAAAGCAGTCCGATCTTCCATTGCATGGATCCCTTATCCAACTAGATGTTCTTGTGAATATAATGTATATTTGTTCCTAACTAAGAATAGACTTCGTCATATAGTTAGGTTTTTGCCGGAAAAGTAAGTCAAGTGAGTTGGCAGAGTATTTTACTGGGACGGTGGCATCGTAGCTTTACTTCATCTAGGCCAAGATTGAATCCTAAATGCAAAATGTTTTGAAAAATCCTGAATACCAAAGTGTTTTTACTTTAAAAAATTCTTAACCACAGAGAAGATTATTGCTCATGTGCAATTGCAAATTAATATTTGCGTGTTTCTATGATGTAATACTGTCAATGATAAAAGGAACAAGATATAAACGTCACTAATGTGTTGTCTGTCTTTGTTTTTGTTTGTTGCTATTTGCGTGTTCGCTTGTGACTAAACCTACTCTACCAAAGCACCTGGGAGTGGTTGTTATTTGTGGTCGTTCGGTTGTAAGCTATGCCTATTCTATTATTTTACATTTATTAGTTTTAAAATCAGGCGCCATCCACACTGTGCCAGAGGAATTTGAAAACTCAGGTTTCATTCTGAAAACGCATCATACGTTTTCTGGAATTAAAAACAATCACGGATAATTTTGGATTTTTGTTTGAGGAAATGACATAAATATCGTAACACCATCGTTTTCGAAAACTTCCGTTTTCTTCCACACGAAAACAAAAACTGGCGTTTACAATTCCTCCAGTTCGAAGAGTGTTTTCTAAAAGCTCTGTTTTTGTGACGGATTAGTGTGGATGGTATACCAGACCGTAGAAATAAAATTGCGTTTTTAAATGTCTCCGGCATAGTGTGCACGGGGCCTTATGTGATTGTATTGTAGTTAGGTGTCCTCGATTAGGGTTCGTCAATACGCCAGATGATTACACAGAATAATAATAAAGTTTTTTAATCAAGAGTTCAGCTGGGGAAGGAAGCAGCAAAATATCCTCCCAAAAAGTGATTGTGTCAGTTTACTCATTACCTGACTATCAAGAAGTTGACACCAGAGCCAACAGGAAAGCAAGAAAGTTCAACGTTATAATTACAGCACCTGGAGTGTCCAGGGTCAAAGAAACAAATTAAACTGACAAGTAGGATCATTTCCGTTTGATCGCTGGAGTTGGTTAATTTTGTGGTTTCTCGTATTTTATCTTGCCAGACCTGTCGTGTCTTTTGTGTGAACTTTTGGTAATGATGTAATAGTTATGTAATCCTAGTGATATTGCATGCACGTGGGATTTTTCCTTTGTATCAGGGCATTTATTAACCAAATCGTTTTCGCGGAAAAGAGTTAGTCAGTTAGTTCGCGTAGTACGCGAAGTAAGATTGTAGTTCAGAGTGTTTTTAACCGCAGCTAGGACTTCGAAAACTCTGAAGAGAAAATAAAGAATTGGACTTTACACAGACCTACTTCTGATTCGGATGAAAAGCACATGCAAGCCTTAAATTTATATATTTGCAAACAATTTGGATAACGTACGTTTTTCGATTCACTGTCCGAAGTTACATGTTCACTTTTATTATGCGTTTGTCGAGTCAAGCAAGGAGCTCTAACCAGCTAAATATTCTGGTGCTATTTTCTTTCTTTTTCCATAGAGACAAGAATAATGACAAAATTAGTTGATTGCCATGATAATGTGTGAATATTGATTGACGGGCTGTAAAAAAATGGACACCTTTTTTTTACTCAGTAGTGGTATGAAAACCAATTGAGACAGACATAGTGGGGGGAGGGGGAGTAGATGATGATGGGAAATGATTTGAAATATCAGTATGTTTTGTTTTGTCTTCATTCCAACAAATTTTGCACGTTATGGAGAAATTTGAGAGGTGCTTGTTAACTTACAGAACTTCAACACTTTTTTCCATCATTGATATTTTATTATCTATCACTGAAAACCTTGAGTTGAACACATGCACAATTTCAACGGTAAAATAACTTTCTATATCCATACGAATGTTGACAGTCCATACAAAGAGTAGTATCACACAGGACTTTCTAGATACTGCTGAGAACAACATGTTATTTGTAGTCTCAACAGACTGACAGGTGACAAAGACCTGGGGAATAACGTACTGTATGAGGTGCACAGCAGGGGCTAAGTGTGATTATCTTTATTACTCTCTTACTACGAGATGAGTTTGAACGGTTTTCAAATGAGCTTCGTAAAACAAAAACCTCGGAAACCACTCTAACTAATCTTAAAAAACTACAGACTATTTAAGGAACCAATCAAAACTCGAGGTAAAGACAAGTAGCTGACGCGAAGCGCGGGAAAACAGGTGGGAGTGAATCACGACTGTGTTAGGTTTTACCTCTGATTGGATGAAAAAGTTGCGCGAAGCTTTTAAGCCAATCGTGTAGCGTAATAATTCAAAGCCGATTACTTTACTCACTGAAGTGAACACCGCTCTATAAGCTCTTATTAAAGCCACCCTTTTTATTGGTTTTATTTACCATTTTTTGAAGTGTAACTTTAAATTGGGCTCCTTTTTATTCGCAGTGCCAAATGTGACAGTCTGGTTCCGTTGAGTTTTTAATCTTTAAAACTTGCAAGACAGGTATCAAAGGGTTTAGGCATTTTCCCAAGGCCTTCGCGCTAATCCCAACCTTTCTTCCTTCAAACAGGAGCCCATTATTTAAACAGCAGAGTTACCGTACAATTTTTATGACTTAGCCTGTTACTCTCAAAGCCGTGGTATCAGCATTCCAACTCTCATCAGTGGTCTCTGCATATTTCATATAGTGAGTACTTAGGAGAATTTTACTATTAACTCTTTCTTAATTTCATGGCCTGCATGACTTTATTTTGATTCATATTTTGTTTGGGATGAATTAAATTCTAAACATTTTCCACGCTGCATAGGTTTCTATGACGTATGAGGAACGTCAAAAATTACTATATTATTATTGCCATAAAATAGTTACCTCATTTATATAAATCCTTTTGCTGCAATAGAGATCTTAGTAGAAACATTTGTATGTGGTGCAGAAAAACATATCCCTACTCTTAGATTGGTGCAACACAAATATTAGCATCTTCTGGCAGCCATGTTGAAAGTTGGCTAAGGTTTTAGTTCTAACACTCACAGTATATGGTTTGTAAAGCTAAACAAAATCTCAGTTCTTCAAGTTTGTTCGCTTTATAGACACCAATTTTTCTCTTGGATCGCAGAAAGTTGCTTATATCAAACGTCTTTACAGAGTAAATATATGTCAAGTTCTTATCCTTCTACTAAACTGATTTTTAATTAATTTTGAAATGCAAACAGAATCCACGCCAGCGATGTCTTCTTACTTTATAAAAAAAGAAGGTTTATTGGTTCTAACATTTCCTGGACAGTTCTGTGATTTATGCTATTCGGCGGAGCTGTTGAGTTCAATTCAACTCCCCATTTCAGTTCCTGTATCGCGTGACCTGCTCAACCTTGTTTCCTTGTATCCTGAAACAAAGGTTACTGTACACTACACAACACAGTGTTTAACCAAGTACTTTATGCGGGGAACTTTTTCAATAGTTCTCCATGAATATTACGAGAGGCACCTTCTGGAAGCAGGGAATTTGGATATGGTAAATATATTTGTATTTTGTGTACAAAGGGTAGACAAATATCGTGGAATTCTTCAGGAACCAATCTTGAGAGTTTCATGAAACGTGGACATCTTCTCATCAACTTTGAGGGGTAAATAAAGAGCTTGTGGTAACAAGCCTTTGAAAAAGAGGATTATCCAAAAACTGGTGAATACTTGTTCGTGAATACTTGTTTCCTTGTGTTAAGTTACACGTCAATGTGATCCTTAGCCGTGTGTGGATAGCGAAAGTGGTACATGTTATTTTTTGAACTCATGGGTGGTAATGGACTTGTTGTCGAGGATGACTCGGCAGAATGTCTACTCAACACCTTTATCGAGTCCCGAACGTCTCTAAGATCACTCTTCATTTTGCGGTAAATTTGATCCAAAGAATTCTCCAACGATTCTACCTTTCCATGCAAAGCGTCCGCGGGCATGACACCTCGATCGATAGGATCACTCTCTAATCTTGACCGGTAGCTTGAAGAGGTGGTGCGACTGGTCTCATCAAAGTCGAGTAATTTGCAGTGTGGTGAGTGATAACTGTGTCCATTAGAGAGCTTGTCCACCTGATTGTATGTTGGCGAGAGATGTTGAAGATGCCCCGGATTGGGTTGTCCATCGTCCGAGTTGATGGAGTTAAGAGATGAGGGTCTGTGTTTTTGACCAGTCTTTGGAGGCCGCCACGAGTCAACGAGCACTGCCTGGGCTTTTCTGTTTTTATCTAGATGAGAAGGTTCCATAGATGATTTCGTTGGTTCCTCCTGCAAACGTAAAAACAAAAATAAGCAGATAATGAATTGTATTGCTGTAACGATCACTGGAACACACTGTACAAACTCGAAACAGTTTATTTAACAATGGGACATTCCACAGTTTTCTTTGGAAAGATGATCTACGTCTAAACGCTTTTTACGAGACATACGAGAAAACATACCTCGAAAATTGTCGGTGGTGAGCCCAGGCTTTTTAATGAGCTCCGGCTAATTCTTCGTCCGCCCATTTGTTTCTGCAGCAGATATTCCACGTTACACACGCTCCTCGAAACATCAGTCAGTAACATAGAAATGTCATCATTCAAGAAGAACTTCTTCCAGTAATCATCTATTAAAAAGATATATGACAACTAGCAACTGAGATCTAAAAGATGCCCGAGCCGAGTCCATACCGGGAGTCCATATTATGATCACTGTTTTGTTTCTAGTTTTGTTTATAGGTTCACTGTATCAAGTAGTGTATAGTTTCGTAGGACCGTGTAAGATTTCCTTAATCACTAAAACGAACCCTCAGGCCGAAGTTTAAATTCTTTTCGATCCCGGACGAACAGAGTAGCTACTTACCAAAGAATGTTATTGTGTTTTGCGGCCTCTTTCTTCATTTATTGTCGTTTTTTGGGTGGGTGAAAACCTAAACCAAAGCCGGACGCACCATGCCAGTGTCCCCCCTTGGCCGCTCTAGAGGTTGATTGCGCGTTTTTGTCTCTACGTTCTTCAGACTTGTTGTTCGTCGGATTATCCAGCGTAATTTAGTTCACTTACCTCGTGACCAACTTCTCCGGACGACCCTCCATCGTCGAATATTTTCGGACATCTTGTGTTGAAGCAGTCTGAGTTTCTGAGATTTAAACCAGTCATCCAAGATGAGCGTATCAGCGTTCTCCATTACAAAGTGATGTAACTTCCAAGTACTTTGAATGCAGGTAGCCGCCAAATTCTTCTTCTCCGACAAGTGTTCTACAAAGAAACGGAAGACCGAAGGCACGAAATGAAAGAGTCATCGAAAACTAAAGCCTTGAAAAGTTTTGTTAAACCTTCCAACATTTGAGATTTTCCTGAAGAACTTTAAAAGTCTAAATTTTACCTATTATGCTTAATCGCGTACAAGGTGAGGTCAGTGTAATGGGCTCCTGGTGAGGTCTGAAAACGGGTATGGATTTTTGAGGCCAGGTCTGAAAACGGGTGTGGGAAATAGCATTTTTTGGTCTGAAATTGGGTCTGGATTTGGAGATGCGGGCGGCACACCCCCACCAACAAATTTCAACGAGTACCCCCCCCCCCAGGGGATTTCAAGCAGCAAACTGAATATATGTACATAAATCGGTGGATTTTGCACATTACCGTTCTCATAAACTAAAAGTGTCCTAGGTACATCCCTCCTAACTCTTAACCGGCAAAACATTGAGACAAATCATAGTAAATATTGAATGCAATGATAACAACGTTGATCTGGACCTTTGTAATTACATCCTTTCTCATCTCCTAATGATTCGTATTCCAACCAGAAAAGTCAAACATATGGAAGAAACAGTTTGAACACAGTCAAAGACCACGAACTGGCTGGTAAGTTATCATTAACAGTTATCAGGGATAAAACATTAAGGCCATTTTATACCCTTAAACAGTAGTCCATAAAAAAAAGCAAAAGTGAGATGAGTGAAGTGAGTAAAACACCATGATGGAAACATTTGTTTCGTTACAAAGTGTGCAATGCTTTAAATCGGTCTACATTTGCATTCAGTGACCTTTGTACGCTCTGCAGCTCTACCTGGCGTACAGAACGAACTCAACTCTTCTTCAGCAAATTTATCTTACTGGTAATTAATGCGGAAGGTTTTCGAAAAAGCTGCTATATGTTTACTAAAGACGAAGAAAAATGTGTTATACAGTGTGGCTAACTTTACCTGCGTTTTCCATGGTCGCTAGAATCCTCTTCTCTTGCTGTTTGAGTTGAAGTGCTTCATGGACGACGCTAATGAACAGTGCCATCAGGAATATTCCCAACACTGATGCGAACCCCACAAAAGCACGAGCCAATATTGCTTTTGGAACAACGTCACCGAAACCAAGCGTTGTCATGGTGACAACGAGCATCCATACTGTGTCCTGTTGGTAGATTTCAAGATGGGTAAATACAACTGTTGGGATATTTATTTAACCTCGTGGTGTGATTTCTTCGAAGAAAAAAGTTTAATTGTGCACGCCAGTGGGTTATTTAATTATTTTGCTGTACTTTTAGTGATGATAAAACAATCCTTAAATCATTTATGCCTTCTGTGCTTGCCCCAAGAATACCAGCCTTCCTCCCACCACGTAGCAACCTCGTTCCAAGGAAAAGTCTCTGGGAACGAGGTTGCCCACTTAGCTCTGTGTACTAGGCAATAATTGAGCACAACAAATATGACATGGGCAAAAGGTCCATAGCTACCCGTATTAAAAGGTTCAAAATTAGTTATTATTTCTTGAAAAATGGTTTTGCCCATTAAAGTTGATGGTCAATTAGCAAACAAAAAGAAAAAAAAGCAACGAGAGGAGGGAACATGGGGAAGAGGCAGGACCTCAGATAGATCAGGGCGAATGATAATCACGTGGTTTGCTTGGACACGTGACGTACACAACTTGAGAGGGGGGTTAACTCGACTATCAGTGCAGTGACTTCTACCCTAAAACCAATACATTTTGATTATGGAAACGAAAATGCAGGGAGAGAAGACAAAGTAAAAATGATCTTTACAGGCAAACATTTATTTAGTAAGAATTATCCACTGTTTTCAACTAAAGCAGCTGAAGAAAATCTAAATTCACAATGAAGCCGATATACTACTTATTTCACAATGAGGGTTTTGAACTCGATCGTCATCACCAAATCGTGGTGGTCACTCCACGTTCTGAAAGATGTCTGCAGCTGTTTTGCAGTTCTTGCCGCGGTCTGCAGCGGGGTAATTTTTCATTGGTGTCGCTTTCAGAAAAGCTTTCGGCAGTTTATTCATAACATAAGTTTTTTTGCAGACCAGCTGTTTGCATTAAATTTACTGCGTCGTTCCCTCGGATCGCTCTTCGACGAGATTCTCTTCCAATGCATTCAGGTGCAATTTCATGGAAAAAGCGCGCACAACAAACACTTTGATTGAACGGGTTACGGCACGAAATGTTCAAGTCGAACTTTTAACTTCATTCTTTTCAAACACTCTTTTCGTATGTTTCTGCGTATTTTCAACTAGTTTAGCAAATTATTGTCTGGCTGAAATTAACTTTAAACTTCTAAATTGCTTATATAATTTCGATCAAATTACTCGTTTTGTTTGTGTTATTCTGGCTATGCCGACTGATTAAAATTTGCGAATTGTTTAACAAAACGGTATTAACACCCGATAGGTGTTAATACCGCTCTGATGAATTTCAGATAGAATCGCATAGCTTAAGGTAAAGCCGCGCTCTGATTGGCTATCGAAGAGAGGATATTTAGCGTGGAATTGCACTTTTACATGAAGCGATATTGCTGACGCGAGTCGCGAGCAAAAATTGTAGCTATCGAGAAAACAAAAATACAACTCGTGTTAGGGAAAAAAATATCTTGTAAATGAATGAATCTACAGAAAATGAATGTTTGCCAAATTTCGAATTGAGAAAATTTGAGGAAACCACTCACACTCTAAAGTACGGGAAAACGCATTGACATTGACATTGACATTGAGGGTTTCCTTTGTTTGCACACTGGCGCGGCTCACAAAATAAAATAGAAAACGTTTGGTTTTGCTCAGGTGGCTTTAGTTATGCGATTCAAGAAAAATTCACTGCCTAACAAGTGAATTCCACGTTAAATTTCACTTGAAAAACCGATATCGCACTCATCGCTTCGCGATTCGTGCGATATCGGTTTTTCGCGTGAAAGTTAACGTGGAATTCACTCGTCAGGCAGCGATTGATTGAATTTTGGTCGGTGTTTGCAAGCGAGTTTTCGAGATCTCTACTGATTAGAATTTGTACTAGGTCTGTAGTTGTCGCTAAACTTTTCTCTATTCTTTGTCAATATTACTCAATTCACACAGAACGCCACGTAACCTTTAGAATGAATGAAAAAAAATAGAAATATATTGAACCTGCAGGGCTCAGAACATTTTTGCTATCCACAAAAAATGGCAAAACAAATTTTTAAAGACCCCTTTTTCTGGTGTTTTTCTTGAGTTGTAAAAAAAAACATTTTTAATCTGGAGAAAGAATCTGTTTGTGTGCATTTACGTCAAAACGGGTGCCAAAAGGAAAGATTGAACTAATGAAACATGGTGTTCTTTCTATTGTTATTCATAAATAGCCGATTTTTCTCTTCAATTTCAATTACAATGGACATGTAAATAACAAGAACGTTATATTCAATGCAAAAAATGGATTAAAGTGCATTGAAATTTATACAAACAGTCATTCACATGGCTCTGTTATGCAAAACTAACAGTAGAGGATTCAGTTTTAGTGAGGTCAAAAGTCAAACTTTCGGGTTAACATTTCTTAAAAGCAAAATATGTGGTCTAAACGATTTAACTGGGTCTGTATAATCGGTCTCTTAACTGTTCTCTGCAAGATGAACTAAGTCAGCCTTAGTGGATGTCAATATCAACGGGAGATTACCTGATAATTAGTGGAAATTAGCTTCATTTTTTCCGCACCGGGTTGTTTTGATGGTTGAAAAAGTGAAAAACCGACCTTCACTTAATTTTAACTGTGAGTGGCTGTGAGAACGTAACTTTATAAGCCAGATCGGAGCTTTCGTAAACAAATGACTTGCGTTTTTTAAAGAATAAAATCTTTTTGTTATTTTTGTACAGTATATTTTTTTCTTCCGAAGGTAATTTGCATGTCACAAAGTAAAATGAACAGATTGGTCTCGATCAAGACTCGTGTTCCCCACTGTTTCAACTCATTTATGTAGAATAATCAATAATTATCAACTACATGCTAGGAGATTAGTTTTTCCTTCCCTTGGGTGTTAACGAACCGGAGTAAAAATTGAGAAACAAATTTAACCCCGCTAGCAGGAACATTTTTCAAATTCCGTTTTACGGGCTTTTTTACCGCTTAGTTTTTCGACGATCGAAAGAAGCCCAAAGTCTCGGAAAATTTTGTCCTTGACATACAATATTTTTGTGTTTTCTCGCTTTAACTAATTACCTAAAATACTCCTAAATTTCAAGACCATGCTTTGTCAGCGACTAAAACAATAGCTTCAGGCCATTTTGATTCTAACCTTACAGCTGTTAAAATCTCCCAGAGCGTAGTATTGTTATTAAAAGTTAGCGAACAATTAAGCTTTTAGAGTGACCCTCTTTATTGTTTTTCTAATGCTTTACAGCTCTCCATGCAATACCACCAGCATGTGTATTCCAATTGAGTTCCTTTACACGTTCATGAGACTAATTATTGATTTGTAGTTGCTGATAACTAAAACACACAAAAAGAGTAAATTCGGCCATTAGCCAACATTTTTTAACTCCGTCTTTTTCGCACAATTCATAAAATGGCGCAATAAATAGTCACGTTTTCTTTCTTTATCCGCTCTCACCTTGATAACGCGTTTGATAGGAGCGCACACCATACCTTAATCGCGCCTCTGACACAAGATAGATCGGAAATGTGGCGTATGCACCTTCAGAAGCCCTATTGACCTCTCTTGTTAGCACAAAAACACAAAGAAGAGGGAAACATAAAAGCCGGGATAATCTAGAAAGTTTGCATTGCCATGCAGTGGTCTCTTATCCTGAAAGTGACCATCTCAGGGCGCCTATTCAGTTGAGTTTTCTCTAAAAGTACGTTATCTATGCATCTAAGCACAAAAACCTATTTTTTTTTTTCGGAGGACGAAAACAGTTAGATATGATGTCATCGTTGTTTGTTTTCGGTGGAGTGAAGCGTTCCAAAAATTCTTTTTAATTAAAATTCGAGTATCTTTTCCTGGTCGCGAGTACAGGCTCGCGATGGAATTTTCTGACAGCAAAATTCCGCGTGGTTTGTTGACAAATTTCAACATGTGTGCGTAAACTGTTTCCAAGTTAGGTCAAGCGAGGTTTCTTTCGAGATAAAAGCACAGCATTTTCTACATCATTTCCGAAGGGAATTTTCTTTTGTTAATATGTTTTGACAGACAAACCAAAAAGATAAAAGTTGGGCTAGTTTGTTGTGTTTGTGCGAGTAATATTTAGGCAAGAGGTCGCTATCAAGCGCTCAAGAGATAGGGGAATGGAGTGTTACTAGTTGATAAGCGTGCGACATAGAAAGCAGTAGTCGACTGATCAAAAATTGTAATTTTCTTTTCCAACTGCGGGGAGGGTTAATTTGCAAGGGGGGTTTTGTTTAAGAGAAAAGTAACTCGGAGTAGCATAAAGAAAACGTATTAGAATTACAATAGAGGTTGGTGGATGAAGAGCTATTCAATTTTTAATCACTTTTGCCCCAGCTGTGGTAGATGCTTTAAGATTACTCTGATAAAACATTTTGCGCTATACAAATACACGAAAGGTTGATGCATGTCAAATCTTGCGCAATACGCTGCACGAAGATTCCTAACGAAAAACGAAAAGCTTCACCAATGTTTTACTAAGTAAACTAGTTCGGCTGAATTTAAAAGGCTAAATTTCAATAAGAGTAATTTTAAAGGTTGCCAGAGTCAAAGAGTTGAAATTGACACCACTATTTTTTCCAAAACAAACGCTTGCTGAAGAAAGAAATACCCCACTTTTAATGCGATAAGAAAAATTCGGCTGTACCGTTGAATAAATACTTGCAAGGTAAACTAATTATTGATTCAAAAATCTGCATTTGGCTGAGAAAATAGATCAGACGATGAAGACGCTGAAGGCGGATTAAATGGCCATCTAAGTAAATCTCCTAGTTTGTGTTTAGACCAGAACGCGTAAATGATTTAGGCTTAGAGTCTGGTGTAATGATGCAACTAAAGAACGTAGTCATACTTACCAAATACGTGTTGTGTGCTCTGTCAATAACGTAGACAAAATAGCCTCCCAAGAAAATGTTTAGTGAATAAAATGTAAATATCAGTCTGAATGGAAACTTCAAAAAATACGCCTTCACCAGGAAGATGGACGAGATCTCTGTTTGAGTCACCGAGGCGAACAATGCTGTAGCCTGATTGTCCACAAACATGTTGTGTTCTTTCGTGTACTTGGCGATCAGATACAATCTTAAAAACACCAAAAGCTGAAGTTCATAAGGCATGCCATAGTAGTCTAACAGGGGAGGAACATGAAACAGGCAAACGGCCACTTCGAGAAGACAGCTCGGAAACAGTGAGGTCATGACGAAATTTTCTGATTCGTGATAAATATTCCTCACAACCAAGTAGTGGAGTTCGTTCACGTTTATCCGATAAATTGTCATGGAGGTCAACAGCGATAAAACCGACAGCGTGGACTTCACTACCACAGCTGCAAGTCTAAACGGATTATTGAAAATCGCACGCAAATCGTTTGGTGATAGATTTTCGGTTGTATCTGTTCCTCGGATCGTGAGTTCAATATCCACAAGGGCTAGAACAACCGAGAGAAGTCCCATGGCACAGGCACAAGTACACAACATCTTTATTTTCCGCTTGAAAAATTTCTTTGCAGCGTCGCATTCTCTGAAAGATAGTATCGTCTGATCAAAGGCGTCGAGCCTGGCTGATATTTTGCGTGGAACACTCTTCTTGCGACTCTTGCGCTTTTCATCCGAGTTCGTGGACGAATTTCCAGGCTGTACACTGACACTGTTCGTTCGGCGATGACTGCCGTCCATGCCTGTGGTAAACGTGATGTTTCTTAATTGTATGTTTTCTGTCGCTGTTGGTGTTTGTTCTGCGGAGAAATCCATTGGGAATAGGTTAAGATTTTAATACCCGACTCAGGGGAAGGTATTAAACACATGAACATTAACAGAAAAATTTATTGCCGATAACTAAGCCAGCGGTATTTCTTTCACGCGACTTCGCACGCGATAACGCAGCACGTAACGTGTGTTTACGAACACTGGCCAGTGATACGGAACTTTTCGTTTTCAAACAGTCTAAAGCCACAATTACATTAAAACGCGTTAAAACCCCACTGAGCTGGCTATAAAGGATCAGCTGCCCCAAAAACGTATGCTCGCAAGAATAACTAATAATAGCTTAGTGAAAAAACATTTATTATGCAATTCAAAGATCGTTTGCATTCTATGTTTTAATCATTTTCTCCCCGTAAAACTTCGTGAGGTTTAAGAAATCCTGGGTAAATTTTATCAATTCAGCAAGAAAGTATAAATAGAATTTATTGCGATGAAACTTAAGTAGTGGAGCTGGTGAACAAGGAAGTTATTTTTAATATTTGATGCTTGTATTTTCTATTTACCGCAATTACAATCAACTTCACAAGGACGTGAAAAACAACCGCAAAGTAATAGAAAAAGAGAAATCATTTATATTTACTGAAAAATGCCGCTTGTGAAGAAATGTTGAGGTGAAGTTACGGTTGTTTTTTTTACATATTCGCGGAAAACAATTACTCGACAACTTATTTTCGCTCCCATCCGCTTCGAGACAGTACATGTAACATCGAAAATCAGCCTGCGAATCGAGCAGCAACAATCAAAGTATTCAAAAGTCGGTCATTTGTTTAAATATGTTTGTAATATTCAGTTCCAATAATTAGCGTCCTTTATTAACCAGTTCACTCCCCAAAGCACCCCAGCTTGAAACTGAAAATAATACTTTCTCAAACATCGAAAATACAAACACTAGTACATGAAGTACAGACACATTGAAGTTTTCAGTTCGAGAGTACGGCTACACGTAGGCCAGGGAAAAGGCTGAAATAGGTTCGTCGCAGGCTATTTATATCGTATACTCCAAACATAATATACGGATCTTGTTGGGATCTTATAGCAATTGTTATTTTCGGTGGCTTTTCAGTATACCAGACTCAGCTGCCGCCTCGTCAGCTCTGCGGTACGATAAGGATACTAACCGTGAACGAAGGGAACAAAAATATTCATTAAGAATTGTGCCATAGCTTACCACACTTTCTCTCATCAATTATGGACTAATTCTTTACCAACACTGCGGTGGTTACTACAATTAAAACAAATAACAGAAATTTCATTCGGGCATGGATGTTTAATAAACTCAAACCCACGCTTTCGACACTCAACAATTGCCTCTTGGGCTTGAACCCAGGTTTCATCTTGGGCCAATAACGTCTTTTGAAATGATTTATGCAGAAATTCAAACCATGTTTTAGCACCCTCGAAAGATTCGAGCGGAACGCAAAATCTTTGTCTTGTTTTCTGTTTCCTTTTTTTTTTCCTCTTTTGCCGATCGAACTTTGTGTTATCTTAGCTACACGATACTACTCATCAATGAAAATGCTTTTAATAATGACCGGTGTTACGTACTTTAACAATTTCAATGATAACTCAGTTTTTTTTTCAGCTTATGTGTGAACAGCTGCCTTCGGGCACAGACGTGACAACTAATTGGTGTTTTTGGTTGGAACTTGAAAAGAAAACTGTTTTTTTATATGAAAAGCTTTTAGCCTGTTTTATGCTTATCTTTCTCTAATGGTAGCAATGTACATGGCAGATTGAGAAATGATGAAAACGCTTAAATCAGCACAACTCAGATCCATACGAGTTCAAGTGAATAATAAGAGATCGTAATGGCTTTTCTAATTAGTTTCATACGTCTTCTGGTAATTGAAAAAGTGTGCTTTATTTGCACTGGAGTTGCATTCAAAAGAAAAACATCTTTTTGTTTTTTGGGGATTATCGAAGGTCCGACTAGTTTTTAAGTGGGAAGGTCCGACCAGTTTAAAAGTGTCTCGGAAACGCGAACTTACGTGCAGGAAGTGAAAAATACAATGCCTGGTATACGTAAATATCAGCCCGCAAATATATATTTTTTTCAACCTTCGTAACCGTATCTGAGACAAGTCGGGTAATACTGCTATATATTTCGAGCTGCTCAATTTATTTTAAACTTAACATCATCATAATGGCAAAGCAAAAACGTGCTTAGAGGAAAACTAATGATGTGTCAGTAATGCATCGAGAAAATCCAAAGTAATAACTAAGACAAAGTAAACAATTACGAATGATGGGAAGGGATCAATAAAACTGTTAGACCTTATTAGAAAACCAGACCAACATTTTTATTTTTGGCGTTTTCTTCCTAGATATGATTGATGATGTTAACAGCCTAAAGATGAGCGCGAATAACTAAGTTAATATACGTGATAAGAAACTGTTGCTTTTCTCTGTGGCAAGAATAGGGAACGATTTAGTAAGCGAAAAAACCCTTCTATACTTCGGTTGAAAATTCGATAATTACATCGTACTGTTTTAGCATTTTTACTCAATTTGTGTGAGTTCTACACGATTCCTTGTAGGTTTGCTCTGTCTAATTACGCATATCATTCGCTTTGGATGCAGTACTCTGACTTACCAATTCAGCATTAACCTATTTCATCACAATGTCTGACACTGCATTAGTAAAGTCTTCATTTCGCACTACTGGACCAATTTTCAACACCCACAATCATATGGATGGAGTTAGATTCTTCCTTTCGCCGTGGACATTTGATGGCGGGAGTTCTATTCAATTTGGACATACTCGGTTCGCAAAATGAGGCGGTAACTTTCATCTAGCGAAATGTCTCCTTCGTTTCCTTACCAGTGTTCATATGTAAAAGGCAATCGACGTGTAACTGCTTGACAGTCTGTAGCTTCGCTTGCTATTTGGGGATGGTTGATCAAGGCGATAACATCTGGACCGATTGCTTGTTTACTGAATGGCCGCACAGTTACTTCTCATAAAAAATTTACCGCTTTTCAATTCGCATCGTTCGAAAATGTCAGCTTTCTTTCGTTGGCTTAGTGGGTTAAGCCGTTCTAAGGAAAGTTTTTATTATTCATTTGCAGATACTAAAATACGTCTGTAAATTACTCTAAGTACACTGAAAGATTCTTTTGATCGAACGTGTTAATTACTTACCTTAACAGTAGAACGGCGATAAGCTCCAATCAGTAAACGTTTTCAAAACCGCTATCTGTTACTGTCGAATTTAACATATGTGTTTCGTTTGCGTGCTGATATTGAGTCCACGTGTTGAAATAAAACTCGACTATGCTCTGACGGGCTACAAAAGATTGCCGTATCATCAGTCAAATGCCCCTAAATGATTGTCAAAACGAAGCTGAGTTGATTACAATCTATATGATACGTGATTCAAACCTTTTTTATGCGAACCGCTCGCGCTCGCTACAGGCACTAACTCGCCAAAAAATTCTGCCTTTTGTACTTAGGGAAGACAATTGCTTGAAAAAAACATGGATAATTTTGTTGATCTAGAAGCTTTTAGGTTTTCCGTTATAAAGGAAGGCGTCGCATAGAACTTAAATGATATTGCTTTGATCACATGGAAAACTGAGATTGGCAGAAAAAATGTAAATAGACTTTGAACAGGAAAAAGCCATAATGTAATAGGCAGATAATTTCCTCAAATGGAAAGCAAATCCCAGAGAGATCTTGGAAAAACGAGAGGAGGTTAGAGAAGAATTAAATTTGCCTTAATTTAATCGCTGATAATACAATGTTAAGAACACTGCTAATTGGTGATCCTGAGCTTTTTTCTCACGCTTAACAGGACCACAGTGATGAGAAGTTCCTCTTTCCCATTCCCCTCGACTCACCAAAGGACGCCGGGTTCGTACGACAAAAGAGAAAGAATTGTTCTGCACGGCCGCTAACTTCTTTGGCACAACAACACGAGAAGCTGAGAAATTTTTCCCGCCTTGTGCGGATTCACAACAGTGCTGCATATTCGTGGCCTCTTGGATACACTGGGCTTGTTGACGAAGGCATGCAATCAGAGAAGGCTATAATAAAAAATATTGGGCGGCTGGCTGAAAAATTTTAATAAACGGAAATGCAAGCAAGCTTACATACTACATGAAGTGTTTTCTTAAGCTACCGTTGTCTATTGTTTCTTGAATAAATAACAAATACACAAATTTCGTGTAGCATTAATCGACCGAAGAATGGAAGTTCTTAAAAATCCTTGTATTTTGACTAAAAATAATCGTATCTAAGTCCGTTATTGAATTAACATTGAATTCCGAGTAATAATAGACACGGTAGGTTTGGAGAGCATAAAGGAGGGGAAAAATTCCAATGTTTGAGCATGAGTCGCATCCGTTCTCTACACTTTCAAGATGCATGCATGATATAGCTCAATGATGCAGAGCTAAGAGCATGAATCAGTGGTTTATTATTATCATTGAAATGATGGGGAAGCAAACCACGTTAGTATAGGAACCTTACGCAAACATCACCAAAGATAAAACTTAATGAGCAGAACTGTAGGTCTGCACGTGCGTTATAAATCTTTGTACATTTTGTAGCTGTCCTTTGCAAATTGACCAATCTGCCAGTTTTTTGCGGGGCACGTAAACCAGTTGTACTAACTTCTTGTATTTGCCTCTGGCTCGGGAGACTTGGGCAACCACTCCCCGTGCTTTTGACGTAAAATAAATTACCTTACCTTAGCTTACTTGACATGAGCGCGTTCGCAGTATATTCAGCAGGGACGCATTTTCATACAGACATGTAGAGACACTATAGATCTAGATATCTGCGAAATCTGAAGTAAACTAAAATCTTAACACATTTTCTACCAGGCATCGTCCTCATTGTTTGCCGTCGTATATCCGTAAGGTCCTTTAATAGTGATTTACGCTTCTGTACACCGGGTTTGATAGCGCCGCTTTGTTTAGTTATGCTCTATAATAATGGCATATTTCCCTGCATCGTGACCCACAACTGAAAACCGCAAGACTACTTTTATTTGACGTAAGACTACCATTATTTGACGTTAGCTAGGTTATATGCATCATCAAATTCTCAGTTAAATAATAAGTGGTGTTTTCCTTCCAAAATAAATGAAATGGGAATCTCTTGTTCACTGACTAAAACTAAAGCGTTAGAGAAATCCACGTCGCTAGAGTGTGACAGGGTCCTGGCCTGGGATGTGAGCTAATCAGTTATGCCAATATTCTCTTGCCAGTAATATATACGCCAAAGTGGATTACATTTAATTACATTGCCGAATTCACCACGGTTAAAAAAAGTAATAATGAAAACAAAGCCTTAAATAAACGACAAACAAACAAAAGGCTTCCAATGGGGAATCCTATTGAAAATGCGGCCGAATAAACGGGCTTATTTTGAGTTCAACCGACAGCTGAACAGCATGTTTTCGTCTGAGTTTGTGCCAAAAAAACATATGTTAATTTACAGTCAGAATTGTTTCTCTGCACCACAACAAAAAAGAAACATTTCATAAGTGCTTTTTCATTCCTTCGTTCATTCTTTTTCATTCCTTCGTTCTTCAGTGAATTGTGAATTTATGAGCTACTTTGTGCTGTTTTAGACTTCCTGTTTAGTTGTGGGTGGTACTATACAACCCATTGTCTTCGATTAATCCTCGCGCACAAACTAATCGCTTTCAACGTTCCACCAAAAAGTATATGTTCACAGACTTGCAACCAATAAAAAAATCCTTAAAAGAATTCTTTGTAAACTACTTACTAATGGAATCTTAAGATTTAAGATACGCATCATGCAGTTCTTTTGGAGCCGTGATACATACGACTCATTATTATTCAATTGAGCTCCAGCTATTTTAAGCCATTTTTCCGTTTATATATACACAAAAAAATTGTCAGCTTGGCAATAATTCACTAGTTCCTGACCAACCTTGAAATTCGTACCCATCCCAGTTATATAGCATCTCACTAACCTCACCAGTCGTCACCCAAGTAATTAAGCCACATGTCAGCTGCAATGTACACATCATAAGATAATTTTTTCAACTCAAACTTAGGCTTCATCTACTGCAGTGAGCCACCTTTTCCTTTCCTGGTCTCAGGTATGTCTAATCAGCAATTAGGTCGTATGACTGTCTTTTCAGTTAGTGTTAGTGTTGTGGCGACTCTCTCACAGTGAATAACCCGTACGCCACGTAATATCAAAATAGTGACTTGTCATAAAAAATTTACACATTTCCAATTCCATTCGGAAAAATGCCAGTTTTCGTAATTGATTTGTCACCTCCTTAGCATATTGTCATGGTGATATTGTTTTTTGGGATACTGTTAGTTTTCGTAGCCCGTTTGGAATTTAGTAATGTCCTGTTTTAACATCGGGTCAGAAATAAAGTCAAGTTGCTTTCATGGCCGTTTTGATAATAAGGCCCAAGCAAGAAACTGAAGCGTTTTGGTCGCCACCTGTGTAAAGGGCTTTTAATATTCCTGAAAAGCTCTTAGTCGTATATATTGCTGTCAAAATGAAAGGTGATCAATAAAGAGTGTCCGTAATGAAACATTAGAAATCCACATAATGAAACTGCCTGCTCGTTTCGATGGCAATTTTCTTGGGTTCAACCAATAAATGGTGGCTTACTACCATTATGGATCTCCACAGGAGCCACAGATGAACAGCCACTGAGGCCGACAATTAAGGGTCACGCTTCCTACATGACATCGTCTCTTATTTGAATAACAAAAATTAAGACAACAAACGCCTTCCATGGTGAAATATTTCAGATGTTTTTTTTGGGTAAAAACATGAAGTACAGGTCTAGAGCTATGCATTTTTCTGAAAGGCACAATTTCAGGAATAATAGAATGTAAATTAAAAGTGAAATGGATCACTTTAGGAAAATGTTTACTGTTTTGTAGTTATGGTTTCTTATATCGCATCAACTCACAGTCAATTTGGGAAGCATATTCTGCTCTGGAATAACTATGATACTTAAGCAAAGCCCTCCTTTGCTTGTTTATTTCTTTTTAATGGAGAAGACTGAGAGGAGCAATTCTGGTTCGAGACTGTTTCGAGACTGGAAGATTTTACTGTTTCATCTTTGAGCTTCGCGATCCAACAATTTATTTTTCAAGAAAAGCAACCGTAGCGTTATCTGTTAGGTAATCTGACTTGTTTAACTAAAAGCAGTGGCAAGAAAACATGCCCCATGGAAACTACGTTTAGTCTCCACCTCACCTGCCATCACCGGTGAACTGAATGAGTGCAACGTTGTCTCGAGATAACGTGGAATAGGAACTCATGCAGACTGGTCAGAGTAAAGTGTATTCGCAGGCCGTCGCTGGTGTAGCTTTACATTCGAGCGTAGACCATGGAGCTTTCAGTGTTCAAAAAGTGGAGATGGAACTGTTATGGCACAGCTGCAGTCGTGTTTTCTACGAGTCAATGTAAAACAGAGGATGAGGTTGGAGAGAGTTGGATTGCGGATACGGATGCGAATGAAATGAAAACAAAAATGAAGAAAAATTAAAACATTGCTGTCAGGTAAAACCTACCGACTAGTTTGCCGCAAACGCAATTAAAATCCGTAATCGATTACTGCCGTTAAAGGTTTGAGATGACTAGTGAATAGTTAATGATGAATGCTAAGCTGTTGTCAGCTGGTAAAAATATTACAACTACTAAGTTTGTGTTGACAGGTCAGATCAGTCAAACTACGCATCTAATGAAGACATTATTTAACCTGTGATGTTCATACGGGCCAATCATTCTTGTCATTGGAACACTCAGTACTTCACAAACAATATAAAATGCGAACCTGCTGTCCTGTCATCCAAGTGTCGTTTAACTAAACTAAACGCAAATGCTGTCGAATTGAAATGAAAAAGGCAATACTCACACTCGACGACGAAAATGGCTCGAAACGCTGTTTGTTTTTGTAACGTTGAATTCCATGTTGTTTTTGGAATGTTGTTAAACAATTCCCAGTAAAAATAAGATTGTATTTGGAAACTGAAAAATGAGACGTTGTATATTTTAAGCATGATGTGAAGTGCGCAGTCAAAAGTGCCAATTACGTGTTTTTCTTGGAATTGTCCTTTAATATCTTCCATAATTAAATTAATGCGCGCTCTCTGATTGGTCAATCAGCTATGGTTTATTGTGCCGGTAACTGCCCATGGAAATTTCGCGTGTCTTCTGAATTATTTTATAAAA
>OMLO01000742.1_pt1 | contig 22968 bp, 15 predicted proteins | sample 1674811 | NCBI WGS metagenome assembly OMLO01 (sample SAMN06265003, study PRJEB25207) | coral metagenome | isolation source: Coral host | place: Mexico:La Bocana,Puerto Morelos, Mexico | collected 2008-11-13 | reverse complement strand
AAGTCGAAGTGGGCAGCCAGGCTGCAGAAGATCGCGACGAAGGCCGGAGCAGCGGCCAAGATCAACGGCCCGGCTCGCGACGGTCTTTCAGCCAAAGAGGATGAAGCGATCAAGGCCATAGTTCTCAAGTCGGGTGCCTTTCGCACCATGAGGCAGAGTGTCAGAGCATGGGAGAAGTTCGACCAATGGGCGACAGAGGTCGGGGTTGGGATCTATCCCCCAACTGATGCCGTGGTGGTCAAGTATGCTCTACATCTAGAAAGCTCGGGCTGCGGGCCTTCAGTGATCCCAGCGTTCTTTTACTCTCTGGGGTGGGTGTGCAGAAGGCTCGCGATGGATGCTCCGGGACGGATGTCCCCAGAGGTCAAAGGCGTCATTGACAAGGTCTATACAGAACGAGGCAAAGAGCTCAAGGAGGCAGCACCAATGCCGTTTGAGATCGTAGCTGCTCTGGAGAGATTCGTGGTCGAATGTTTTGACAAAGAGAGTGAGGCACTACTTGGATGGGCGGCATACTTGCTAAGTAGTTAGTGGACTTAGCATACTTAGCTATATCCGCTAACTTGTGCAATAAGTTTGCTAAGTTAGGTTCTAAGTTCGCCATGTTAGACAAGCTACATGGCAGACTTAGCTAAGTAGACCATGTTATGCTAAGTAGATAGTAAGTATGCCGGGGTACTTAGCCAACATAGCGGCCTACTTACCGTAAGTTCGCTAAGTCTGCCGGCACACTTAGCCCACTTAGCTATGTTGAACTTAGCCCACTTACTAAGTAGGCCGGTCCTCCTTGGAGCCTCCTTGCTTAGCAAACTGGGAATAAAGTTTAACATGCTCAGGTTCATTCTAATAGTGCGCATGTGTGGTAAAATTTCAACTTTGTATAAAGGAAAAGGAAGAACATAGTTGGAAACATATGGTGCATGTGGTAGAAATGGTTTGTATTTGCAGTTGAGGTGAACTGGATTTTCTTTTTCGTGGTTTTTAGAAAAACACATGGGTCCAACAGTCCAACATGTCCAATTGCTTTTGTATTTGTTTGTTCCATAATTCCTGCGGCGATAAATATGTATATCGATTGCTAGGTATTTATGAAGATACAGGTTTTTATTGCCAACTATATAGTGCGCTGCAGCCTCTGCCAGAGTGCAGGCACGGCTGCTATGTTGGTGGGTTTTGGGGTGGGGGATCGTCCAGCGTGGTGCCAGCGCCCTGTACCAGTTTGATGATATATATATATAGCTGCCCCCTGCAATATTTATTTTTAACTGTTACAGGGTGGGCGGCATGGGGTTTGGGACTCATGGTGGGTATATGTCTTTGGTGTTTTAGAGATATACAGGCGATCCAACATGACCAGCCAATATGCAAACTTGGTTAAACAGCGATCCTGCAAGAACCAGCTTCAATTTTTTGATAGTGTGTGATTTTCCAAAACATGCATTCTATACAGGACCTGCTTTGACAAAAAATGATTTGAGACAAGGTTTGTACAGGTTTTCTTGGTGCGGAATGTGGCAGATGTGATTTTAGTCATCTACACTTACTACTGATACTCTGAATTGCTGGGCATCTATATATGCTCGCATGTGGCGTAGTTGATTTGGCTGAGAAAGTGATCTTTATAGGTGTTAGAAGAACCAGCCATGATGGACGTGCAGCCTGCCGATTCATCTTCAGAGTCCTCTACTACCAGGGTTGCAAAACGTGAGAAGTTGCTAGCACTCTATAAAGGGCGGCCAGCATATGCTATCTACAAACAGGGCATTCGTGATTGTGATCCAATGACCCCAAGGATTCAGGACCCCAAGCGAAGATGGGAAAGAGACTTTTTCGCCTGGAAGGCAGCCATGAGGGAACTGGAGATTTATCTTTAAGTTTGTGTGCGAGAGCACTATATAGCAGCATCAAGTTGCATGAATGTGGTTTTCACCATGGTTTCTAATTCAGTCTGATTATGGGCGATTAATTGCACAGCAGCTACTTTTGGAGTATGGGAAAAAATGCTTGTCCGACAGAGCATCACTTTGAACTGTATACTTCCCAACTGACATGTGTGAAAAACATGTGCACTTTTTGAAGGTGTGATAGTTCCAGCTTTCCAGCTGACTAAGTCGCAGTTCTGCAGTTGTGTTGTATACCATACAAGCCAATCAACTATGGGCACATGCATCTTGTTTCATGTGAATCATAGTTTGTTTGAGTGTATATATCTAACGACTTTTGCCCAAAACCAAGAGGGATTTTGAAACCCGTTTGTGTCGATCGTGTGCCGGACACGCGGTCAAGATGAACATCAGTGAAGAGGTTGTGAAGCGCATTGATGCTTTGGTCAGAGAGGCGGAGCGAGGTGGGCTGGTTCGTTGCATGTCCAACCTCTTGCCTATCCTCAAGCAACTCAACTTCAGCCAAAATGTCCAAAGTATACACGGTAAGTTGTTTATTGTTGATTGTTAATATCCAACCCGAAGATTCAGCTAAAACCTGGTGTGTTTCAGTTTTCAAAAAAGGCAATGGTCTTTGGCATGGTCGTTGCGCATAGATCCGAACTTCATTGGAACTCATCCAACGAACCGGGATGGGCAGGGCGTTTCAAGCGTTGAAGTGCACAGCTTGGCGACAGTATCCTGGATTGTTATATATATAGTTTGCTTTCCTCCCCAGTTGTTTAATTGACAATATAATCTTTTCAAAAAAATCAATGCAGAATTCGAGCACAGCTCTTTATTTTTCCTCGACGGGTAGCTTTTTCTTCTTAGGGTGCCATTGAACATTTAAGGACATTTTGAGCGTTGGATGGGATTCCTCAATTCCTCGTCCAATATGTGTTGAGTTGGACGAAGCAGCACAGCGAGAGACTGCAGCCTTTAATGTTGCTCTGGTTGAAGGGGCCCATGGTTCTCTCTACCCACTTGCTGCTGTTAACCCCGGAACGGTCAAATATGGCAGCCTTGCCTGTTCCCATACCAATCAGGTTCTCAGGCTCTTCAAAGGTAATGTTGAACATGAGCGTGCCGAAGCAGTTATGGGATCCCCAAAATTGACTCCAGAAGGTTTGAAAGGACATGATGAAGGGTTTTACAATGCCGTGACCAACGGATTGGAATGGACTGTCTTGAGTGCTTCATTGATCAATAAGTGGCCCTGTTTATTACAAATGTTTTCTGAGTCCTCAAACACCGGTGGACAACTCCAGCGGCGAGAGTCAGAATGTCAAATGGGATTGAGGATCTTGAACTTAGTGAAGGGAGGTATGAAGGAGTACAAGCATCTGAAGGATCGCTTGCTCAGATCGAAACCGACCTGCTTTGCCAGTGTTCCCTTCATCTATTCCTTCTTGTTGAAGTTTGGGGGAGGGCCAGAGTCACCGCTATTCCTTGAAACCTGTCACTTGTTTTGAGAAGAACAAAAGGTTGATACAAATGAGGTAGGTGCTTTTTTGAAATGATTTTTGGGATTTACCATTTCAAATCATTTTGTGTTTCGAATATAGAGCTTTGGGTGAGTTCTATGCTTCATCAATTCGAATAATATGACCCTTTGGCACTATCAGGTGATTTCTTGAAGAGCTGGCAAACCTCCCAAAGGATGCTGGGCCCCGACTTTTGGGACATCATCAGTCAAGATACCAAAATTCCAGGCCGTCTGCTGGCCCTTACTAGGCATGCTGCTCTCAGGCTTGCCATGGTTCACGAAGACCCAAAATTCATCACAGTATCGGATGTCCGGAAGTTGCTTTCCCAGGGAATGCAGGAGAAAGTTCACAAAGCCGAAGAGCTGATGATGGAGGCCCGCGGAGTGCTGTTCTCTAAGAAGCTGGAAATGGAAACTCCTTACGTGAATGAGTTCCTTGGGTGGGAAATGCAATGCATCGAAATCCTTCTGGAAAAGAAGGATATGAAACATCTTTGTTTGGAGAACGCATTGCAGATGCAAATAGATGCAATCCAAAATTCAGGGGGCCCATGTATTAGCACCAAGTGGGAAGAATTTCGGCCAGACCCAAAGTCCAAAATGCTTGCTTCACCCGGCAGAAACCGCAATCTGGCGCTCCTAGTCTTGAATTGATTTCCTATAATATTATTTTGTATTCCTACCAATGTTGCGTGACACAAGAATAGTGGTTTCGTTTTCAACAACATGAAGTAAAGCCAGGTGAAACCACAAACAATCGTCATATAGTATACGGCAACAGTGATACCAACATCTGAGTGATTGACTGGTTGATTCAACCAACAGTCCATTGAACGACTCTTTGGGTTTCAATGACAACACACTGTATGATATGAAATGATATCATTGGTGCGGGCCTTCATCTACCAAAAAGAAATCATTGCTGTATGGCTGGGTCAAGTACTCGCTACATTGGCTGGGCCATGTGCTCGCTTTTTTGCCTAAATCAGGGTCCATTAAGAATTTACGTGTAAATGTATTTCACTTCTTCCTTGCATCTCAGGATGCGAATCTACAACCAGGATGGCTCCCTCGACGGCATGCACCAGCTGGTCAGGGAGTTGGGCTTTGTTGTGGGAACCCATGTTCACCGCAAAGGTGACAAAACCTTTGCTGAAATCACTGGGATGGAAGGTGAATTTGTTCTTTTGAAAATGGCTGATGCTGATGGTGAGGAATTGCCGAAGTTTCCTTCAGAATGAATGGAAGAAATACACCCCCAAAAAAGATGTGGAGTACCTGACCGAACATGATAAGTATTATGGTATCCACCAGGACGAGTTCATCCAAATGATGATCAAACACAGAATCATTGAAGAGATGCATGATTCTGATCTACAACTTGAGGTCAAACCCAGCAAGGGTGTCATTGCCTTGAAAAAGTTTGCCAAGGGGAATCTGGTTATGGTTCCTGTGACTTGTAAGATTGCCTGCGCACCCGAAGGAAAGTCTATCCCTTCCCAAAACATAGTTTTGGGGACTTTGATGAAGAACACGAAAGGAGAGAAGATGGTCTTCAGCTTGGGGTCCTATGTGAATTTGCCCAAAAATGAAATATATGATCATCAGGCGTTTGTTTGCCCATTCTGGTTCATTGAATTTACCGACGATCCCGAAAAGGTCAACATGGAGGTCTTCCCAGATTTGAAGAACTACGACCAAACAGGCGTACGATATTGGGAAGCCAAGCCAAAAATACCAGTGGCTAGAAACACCAGAAAAATTGAAGAAAATGAAAGGCTCTGTTTTTTGAAGCCAAAAAAGGATTCCTCTAAGCATTTGGAAGCGATCTCCCGCATTGAACCTGAGCCAGCCCCTGTTGAGGGTGCAGGTGAAGAAAATGCCAAAGCAGGTGCACCTGCTAAAAGGCGTAAGTGCAAAAGTGCTCCGTGAGAGCTGGCTGCACTAGTTGTGCCTGCAGTGTGTCTGTAAGCTCGTGTGGTAAGTCCTTATGGTGATGAACTTAGTCCATTCAACAGTTTGAAAAAGACATGATTCAAAATCAAAATGGTTTAATGTCAAGAAACAGTTCTTGTGGATTCAACCCTCCTAAAAAAAGTTGCCTTTCCACTTTGATCTTTTTTCTGGCAACCTTAAGGCCCACTCGGACTTTGAAAACACCTGTCTTTCAACATGTTGGCATCTCATGTCGAGATGACTATCAACAAAGGAGACGCCTCGAGCTGCCCAAAAAAATATAGCATACCTGCTTGCACACCTGTCAGTGCTATCGTGAGGTCAAGATGAGACAAAGAAATAATATCTATATAATCATTCACAATAGCTTGTCAAGCGATACAGCCACATGTCCTGCAGGCAGCTTCAGCTGGCAAGGTTTTCAGGAAAGAAATCATGTTTCGAACCAAATGTATAGATACATATATCTATGTCTGTGAAGATCCGTTTTGTCAAAAGTCGAGTTGCAAATCTTTCCTGTTGTGAATGATTGCTCAAACGAATCAAAGGTCCAGAGAAGGCTGGCTGAATCTTGGCTGGGCTTTAGAAAAGCTCGCCAGTGTTAGTTCATTGGAAGATTAGCCATGTCGGAAACAATGATAGAGATGAAGCTAGTGATCACCAACAAATTGAATAGCAAGTCACCCTGGCTTCCCGAAACACAAGTCGTGGAGGGCCACACCTTTGTGAAACTGGAACGGCTGGGTCGTGATTTCACCCGCTATGTTAGTGGTAGATCTTTGGACCTTCGACCAGCGAACTCATTCTCTTTGAATGGTAGCTACCTACACAAAATGGTCATGGAAAGAAACAAAGCATCTGAATCTGCTTATTTTGAAGTGGTAGTTCAGGATTCACAAGATGATCTGGCAGTGGACGCAAAGCCTAAAAAACGAAAAGTGAAAGAGGGGGACGGCCTGCTTTGTCCGCCCACGGTTCATATTGACTTGCCACCGACCACCGGCTTCTCCAACAAGAATGTGATGTGCTTGTGGGGCGTCGGCGCGATGCCCTTGTGGGTGGAGGCTGCTGCTGAGTTTCTAGAACATATTAGAGCAGGCATTTTGGAAGCCGGTGATGACGAACGTCGCACACGTGCTCCCAAAAGAAGGCGAGTCTCAAACCAGTAGTAATTGCAACGCCAATGGGCCCAACTTTCAAGTAATAGCGATAACTTCTCACCACTGAAGTTTATACGATGAAACTGTCAATTGCACAGACTATATTGACCAGTAAAGCCTTCCATTTTTTGAAACATGTCCCAAAGTCTTCTATACATTGTTTGGAGTTCTCGCCTTCTTTCAGAAGCTTCTGGGTCAGGCTAAGTCTTGACAGACATCATCGACAATCTGGGGTCTGAAAAAATGCCACCAGCCAGACTCGCATATTCCAGTGGCCAGTGCTATTGTAATTATCAACTTGAACTTCCTAAAGATTCAGTATTCAGATTGGGGGTGATCTTATTGTGGATATAGTTGGCCAATGGTAAAGGTTCATTGGTTTAGAAGTTGGAGCTATTTTTTTTTATCAAGTTACTGAAGGTCTTCTGGTATCGAAAGGTTCCCAGTACATGAAATGGAATACCAAATTGGTGATCAGCTAACTTTTCACATCTATACATGGTTCTTTGAAGATCTTAAATCGAGTTTCAGATTGATTGAATGGTTTCGCTTTTAGTTCTTGGCACATATAGGACACCCAAAGAAACATTAGTGGGACTAACCATTGACCTTCAACATGTCCTGCAGTCCACGTTCCTCATTCCAAAGATGACTTCATTCAAAACAAAATGGTTTCACAATGCGTTGGTTGATAAACGGGATAGCCTTGTTTCTAAGCTCACCCTGAAAATTGCCAGATTCAAAACAAGGTGTCTTAAAAATCATTTGTGACGAAACGGAGATGGCTGGGTTTTGAAGCTCGCCTTCAAAGATCTTCATTCAAAACATGTTGTCTTCAAAACCATTTGTGGTAAAATGGAAATGGCTGGGTGAGGGAGCTCGCCTTCAAAGATCTTCATTCAAAACATGGTGTCTTCAAAACCATTTGTGGTGAAATGGAGATGGCTGGGTTTTGAAGCTCGCCTTCAAAGATTTTCATTCAAAACATGGTGTCTTCAAAACCATGTGTGGTGAAATGGAGATGGCTGGGTTTTGAAGCTCGCATTCAAAGATCTTCATTCAAAACATGGTGTCTTCAAAACCATTTGTGGTAAAATGGAAATGGCTGGGTTTTGAAGCTCGCCTTCAAAGATCTTCATTCAAAACATGGTGTCTTCAAAACCATGTGTGGTGAAATGGAAATGTTTGGGTTTTGAAGCTCGCCTTCAAAGATCTTCATTCAAAACATGGTGTCTTCAAAACCATTTGTGGTGAAACGGAGATGGCTGGGTTTTTTAGCTCGCCTTCAAAGATCTTGATTCGAAACATGGTGTATTCAAAACCATTTGTGGTGAAACGGAGATGGCTGGGTTTTTTTTAGCTCGCCTTCGAAGATCTTCATTCAAAACAAGTTATCTTCAAAAGCGTTGGTTGTTAAATGGTTGGGTTTGGTCACCTTGAATGTTGTCTGGCAAAATTTGTTTGGTAACCTTCTCATCTTCAGTATAGTATTGGTTCTTTTCAGGTTCAATGACTCGGAGTAAGAAGAAAATAGATAAGTTCCTATAGCGAGCAAGTTGCCCAGCAGATACTATAGCGAGCAAGTTACCCAGCTGAGTCCCAAACTTTGGAAACTTTGGGTAGTATGTAATGATTTGATATGGGGAGCATCAGTCAACCTTTTTGTTGGGCCATATAGCGAGCAACTTCAAATAGTCTTTTTACAACCCTTTACCGACAAACATGCCCAGCTGAATGTCCAAATCACCTCAACAATGTTTGTTGATGTTGGCTCAATGAACAATAGGATTTTGAATGGCCGATTTGTATCGATATGTTGCCATGCTTTCAACCAATAATCATGTTTCCTGTTCACTCAACTTAGTGCAACACCTGATGGCCTCACTTTCCACCACCACCCACACACCCACACACCCACACAAACTAGATAGCATATATCTGATAGCATATTTTTTCATAAATCAAGCTGCCTCCAATCCTCTAACCTTAGAGATATTCTTATTACCACCATAGACCCAAATTCATGGGTTGTTACTTTTCCAGCGTGTTGTCCAGCGGTGTTGCGATGGCGTCTTCCAGCAGCAAGGGCAAAAGCTACGATGAGCTCATGAGTCGCCTTGATAACCTGCGGCAGGAGGTGGACGAAGAGGCCGGCGACGATCCAGAGAAATGGAAAAGGCTGATGAACTCGAAGCTAGAAGAGGTGAAGACCGACGTCGAGAACTACACGGAGGATCCCGACCCTGCTGCTGAAGATGAAGAAAAAGAAAAAGAAAAAGGAAAAGAAAAAGAAAAAAGGAAAAGGAAGAAGGATAAGGGTGAAGATGACGATGAGAAGAAGGAGAAGCGTGAACTAGGAGAGCGAGATGAGAAAAGAAAGAAGAAGGATGAAAGCGAAGATCAAGCTGAGGATCACGGTGAGACAAGAAAGCAGGAGAAGCGTGAAGATCAAGAAAAGCCTGAAGATGAAGCTGAGCAGAGGGAAGATGCAGATGAGAAAAGAAAGAAAAAAAGGCGCACAGATGATGATGGTGACGAACATGGTGGTGAAAAGAAAAGAAGAAGAAACAGGAGGAAAAAGAAAAAGGAAAAGGGAGATGGAGAAAATGCCATAGCAGTCAAAGAGGAGTTGCCCGATACCAACGAGGGTGGCTTAGGAGAAATCACAGATGTGATAACGGTGGCCAGTGATGAGCCGCCACAAAAAGATGATGAAAGGGTGGAAGAAGATGAAAAGAAAAAGGAGGAGGAGAAAGAAAAGGAGGAAGAGTTGAAGAGGAAAAGAGAGGAGGAGTTGAAGAAGAAAAGAGAGGAAGAAGAAATGAAGAGGAAGAGGGAGGAGGAAGAAGAAATGAAGAGGAAGAGGGAGGAGGAAGAGTTGAGGAGGAAAAGAGAGGAAGAAGAAATGAAGAAGAAAGAGGAAGAAGAAATAAAGAGGAAGAGGGCGGAGAACAAGTTGAGGAGGGAAAGAATGGAGGCGGAGATCAAGAGGAGAAGAGAGGAAGAAGAACTGAAGAGGAAGAGTGAGGATGAGGAGGTGAGAAGACAGAAGGAGATAGCAGAGGCTGACACGGAAGCTTCAGAAGACGAGGCAGAGGATGCCAGAAAGAAGAAGAAGGAAAAAGCAAAGAAGGAAGAAAAGAATGAGGAGTACGAAGAGCCATGGGAAGAGGGTGCCGAAGAAGAAGATGTAGAAAAGGATGAAGAAGTTGATCCTAAGGAAGAAGGGATCAAACAAGAGGCGGCAGCTACCCCAGCAGCTACACCTGCAGGAGGAGATGAAGATGAAGATGAAGATGAAGATGCTACCCCAGCAGCTTCAGCAGCTACCCCTGCGAAAGGAAAGCAGAATGAAGGCAAAAAAGGAAAGCGACCTGGACAAGAACAGAAAGGAAAGGGTCAAAGTTGGAAAGGAAAGGGAAAAGGGAAAAAAGGTGGAAAGCAGCAGCAGCAATTCCAACCTTGGTGGAAAGGAAAGGGAAAAAACGTGGGCAAGCCGGGAAAAGGCGGTCGTGGAAACCCTAGAGGACATGGATACTATCTTGCTGATGGTTCTGGCTATGTGGACTCATGGGGCAACCTTCAACCGAATCTCGTTTAGTTTTATTCTTTGTTTGCAATGTTTTGTTTTCTTTCAAGGTTTGCAGGTGCATCGGGGAATAATTTGTATCAATCTATACTAGTTAGGATCCATCGGGAAAACAACTTATATCAATCTATATATTCATCACTAACCAAACATTTATTTACATATCAATCTATAAAATATGAGAAACACGAGAACAAACACCTTTATCAGCATAGAAAGAGATCCACACATGTGTTTTCAGATTTGATGCAGTGTATCGCATTTGTAGCGCAAAACGCCTAACAACATATTTGTCCATTGTTGAAAAGAAACATGTTCCATAGCTTTTTGTTTGAAGCATTGGAAAAACTGCAATTCATTGGAACGCTTGAAACATAAATGACACCAGCAGCGCCTCGATCAGGATTCAACAAGGCCGAGCCCGAGCACGCACACGAGGTGGCCAACAGGTGCGATTGGTGAATGCCATTTGTGAAATGGCAACGGCCTTTAACAGTGTTGTCGGACAGCATTCCCAAAGTTGGTGAGATTAGATTACAATAGTGATGATTTAAAAAATGAAATTCCCCCAAAAATATTTGAAAGCTAGTGCTGGGCACGTGTGCTCGCAAAAAAAAGCTTTACAATGATATGTTGGCCTACATGGAATGCTGATCTTGATGATTAGCTTGTGGAGGTAACTCCATAGGATAAGCGCAGCTTGGGATCACAATTGGATATGAACTGTTTGTACAACAAAAAGGAAAAGACATGCCTACCGACTGAGTTCAACATAGTACCAAACAAATTCACTTGTTCATATTTGTTTTTTCTCATAGAAATTTACATGAGAAGAATTAAAGATCAATCGTCTAGCAGCCAATAAGATCGGTGTTTGTTGTTGGAAAGACACATACAATCAATTTTATATCAGTTGTGACCCAGGCAATGTACAGTGCCAATTGGAGGTGAGCATTTTTGCTGCATTTCTTAGCTTTGAACCTATGGTAGCTTGGCAAAAAGTTGTTCAATGCGTGGCTTTCAGCTCAATCCACTTAGGAAACAAAAAGAATAAAAACCAAAAGTTTAGCTCACAAGTACAGTTGTGTTCCAAAGGGTTGAATGGCTGCGTGAGTGTCTGACAGGTCAGTTTTTGCACGACCCAACTGGCAGTGCGCTGGATATAACAGTGAAAAAGGACAAAATAATATTGATGTCTTGCACCTAAAGCCATTAAAACTATGTGTTTTTGTTGTGAGTTCTTTTACAAAAAGCAAGAATATTTCATTTCAACTCTAAATGCTAATCACCGCATTCCTCACAATGGTTTACATTCAATAAAAGAAATCATATCGATCTATATAAAATATGTTTGGTTGATGAAATTCCTTATATCAATCTATATAACGGCTTCTTTTAATATATTTAGGAATATTTATGGAAAATACAATTATATCAATCTATATTAGGAATCCTTTCTAAAGTACATTTCTTATATAGATTGATATAAAAGCTATTTTCAACTTCTGATGGGCTTGTGGATTCAATGGTGAAACTTCTTTGATTTTTTGAAGATAATATACAAAAAAACATAGTTTGGTACAAGTAAAACCAGCTTCGACTTGTTGTTTTCATCAACGTATTCGATTGTATTCAATGCCACATCATTTGTTTTTTACTATTGTTTGTTGCAAAACTCGAGGTATCTCCAAGCTGTTCAAATTACACCTTTGTTGAATCCATAGCCAGCGCACATAGCCACGGAACAGGCACGTGATGACCACAATAGATTCAAAACTCAGAACAACTGATTTGCAAAATGCACTGGCCAAGCACAAAGTAGAAGCTGCAGCTTGTACTCAGCCGACCGCGTCCGTGTGATGTGTCTAAAAAAATGCAAACAACCGTGTGGTCAAATGTTATTTACTGTTCAAAAGCTGGTCCTTTGGTGGATCGCTGTGCGCAATGAATATTGGAGGTTGGATTTCACATGTTCTTGATGAACAATCGAAACAAATAAGGTTGAATAGAAACTTTTTATTTCTATGTCATCAACATGCTTCATGTATCTTCCGTTGTAATGTTCTCCAATTAAAAGCTTTCACAAGGAATCAAAGCGAATGGTATGTTTACTAGCTTGGTGTTGCTCCAGTGGTTTCAAGTCAAAACACATTCTAGTAAGGGAATTGGGTTCTGGATATGTTCTTTTTCGTTGATACCATGGTCAATCTAGATGAAGCAATCCTTTTTGGATTTCTTTCTGTAGAATTGCAATACCTAATTGGTGATCAGCCATACTGTTTTCATCCAAACCTGGTAGTGCAAAGCTCTGAATTTGAGATTGAATGGTTTGGCTTCATAGGACACCCAAAGATGATTCATTCAAATCAAAATGCCTTCAAACACCTCCGATGGTTGAATGTGATGTACGGGTTTTTCACCTCGCCTTCAAAGATCTTCATTCAAAACAAGTTGTCTTCCAAAACATTGATAGTTACATGTGATTTGGGTCTTTTTCAGCTCACATTCAAAACTCTTTGTTCAAAACAAGTTGTCTTCAAAACCATTGGTGGTTAAATGGGGTATCTGTTTTTAATCTGCCCTTCAAAGATCTTTATTCAAAACATGGTGTCTTCAAAACCATTGGTGGTTAAATGGTATATCTGTTTTTAATCTGCCCTTCAAAGATCGTTATTCAAAACAAGTTGTTCTCAAACGCATTGGTGGTGAAACAGTGATGGCTGGGTTTTTAAGCTCGCCTTCGAAGATCTTCATTCAAAACAAGTTATCTTCAAAACCATTGGTGGTTAAATAGGATATCTCAGTGTTCAATCTGGCCTTCAAAGATCTTTATGCAAAACAGGATGTCTTCTCAAAATCATTGGTGGTTAAGTGGGATGGCCGGGTTCTACCCTCGCAAGGAGAGATTTTCATTCAAAACTGCAGTGCTGTCTTCAAAATCATCGGTTGTGAAAATGGGATGGCTGGGTTTTCAAGCTCGCCTTGAAAGGTTTCATTCAAAATCACTGGTTGTTCGCAGCCAGCCTGCTTTAAGATCAAGACTATACTGTTTTGTCGAGAGCAATGCCTCCTGTGTCTCAGCCGCCAATGGAGTTTGCATGGCTGGCATCAGAAGACGACATCTTCGAGGTGAGGAAGCGAGATTTCCGCCCATTGCAAATCTGGCATTATGACAGAATCAAAGAAAAAACTCCTATCTACATGTCTGAATTTGCCCCACGCGGTGGAGCTCTCAAGTACACGTACAAGAGGACATTATGTGCCAAGCCCCTTGTTGGTTTAAAACCCAAACTTGTATATATTCAACCCCTTTTTGGTTTACTAAAGCTTCTTTAATGAGCGGCAAATTATCAATGTGGACCTGCTCAAGTCGCCCTGGAGGACCACTGAACATCCTTTAATCAAAGGAGTTCCTCTCCACATCTACGTTCATTGCTCGACTAAGGGCGCCATGTTGGGTATTCTTGAATATGAGTATGAGCCCAAAGTGGTGGTCAACAGGTTCTTTGAAACAAGGGATGATGGGTTGGTCCATGTTATCTACTGGGAGTTTGCTACTTCTGGCAACTATTTGTGGAGCAAGTTTTTTTGGAAGGATGAGTCTTGGAAAAGCTTCGGGTTTTGGTGGCCATGGGAACCCTTTAGCTGTGCTATAAAATACATGTTTGAAGCGCCACTATCCAACATAGTTGATGGAAGAAATCCTGCACAATCTTGGATGTAAAAAACCTTGTAAATAGTGGGATAAAGCTACCCATCAACTGGTGCAACATTTCTTCCATCAACAGCATAGTACTAATTCGTTTGATTAGCCCTTATTCCCCTTGCATACGTAAGACATCATGCTATCGAACGATTGCTTTTTTAATTCAAAGAGAATACTGCAATATCAATGGGCCCCATATGTTTGCTTTGTTTTCTTTGGTTGGAGTTGAGGATCTTTCAGCGTAAGCTTTAGACCTAAGTATAACGTGGACATAACTTTGTTCAAAGAACATCTCTCTTGTGATACTGGAACTCGTTCATGCAGGTGTTTGAAAGGAAAGTGAGCTCAAAGTTTCCGTGAGGCTGACCTCCTATAACTCAACTAGAAATAACATATGTTGTAAGGAGCATTGTTTCAACGCCTTGGCTGGTCCTTTGTAGGATCGCTTAATCCTTGAGCAATCCAAAGAACAAGCCCATAACACGATTCTTTATCGATGATTGTGTGTTTTTTTTCATCCCTCACTGAGGATCGAGTCACGCAGCACCAGCTGCACCAGATGTTGAGGCACTGGATGTTAAAGTGGAACCTAATCACTCGGTCCACTAGAGTGATCGACACCCATGGAGACAGCAACAAGCTCAACCAGCTGGTGTTCAAACCGTCCCGTGACCTGATTAGTCACGATTTGATCGTAGATGGAAAGGTGATCTGTGATTCCACCGACGCCTACACTAGTCCAGGGAGAAAGCGGAAGTGGTGCGAATTTTCATCTGATGAAACTAGTGATACGGATTCGATGGATGCCACCACTCTTGAGCTGGGAAAAACTCCTGAAAAGCGAGCTCGCTCCAAAGGCATCAAGAGCCCATAGCTGATCATTGAAAAACCCCTTTTCAACATATGTTTGATCATTGGTTTGATTGACAGTAGAGAGGAAACCCTGGTAATCTTTCTCTTCACTGTTTTGACTAACAAGGTAGAGGGTATATAGGTGGTTCAGCTAGATCTGGAGTTGGCTCAATTTTGATTTGAACGAAATGATGGCAGTAGCGAGCAAGGATAGCCCAGCTTTGTGTGCAATGGCGAGCAAAGATTGCCCAGCTTTGTGCTCGGTGGCGAGCAAAGATTGCCCAGCTTTGCCCTCTGTGGCGAGCAACGATTGCCCAGCTTTGCCCTCGGTGGCGAGCAACGATTGCCCAGCTTTGACTTCTGTATTGATTAAAGTAAATCAGGATAAATTATTTTTCATTTGAACCCAATAGGACAGCTTGTTACAGCGAGCATGGAATGCCCAGCTTTTTAAAATGCTCTTATTTCAGTGGAAGTCGGGCCAAGGCGATCAGATCAATTTTAGCAGTGATTTGCAATTGCTGGGCAAATTGCTCGATTGCTGGGCAAATTGCTCGCAAAGGTGGCCTAGTATATAGACCGTCCTTTCTTTTAAGGACTCAGTCTTGGCTTGGAGGCAATCTTGTAAGTTCTTGCTTCGCTGGATCCGTAAGTGTTGAAGTCCTTCCCAGGAACTAACATGTTCGAAACTTAAGGGTGACCTATATTCAAGCATGATTTCTTCCACTTTGTTTCTATAGTATAGAACCCAAACATAGCCTTTGAAAATGCACTCAGGAAGCGACTGGTAAATACTTTACATATACAAGGTCAACTCATATGATCAAAAAGGTTTGTGTTTCCTTTAAACAACTTGATGAGGAAGGATGAGGGAACACACTGATAGATGGCTGAACTTCGAAGCGAAGGGTGAAACCTGCATTGTAGTCCATCTGGCTGAGTATAGCTGTATATACAGCCTTCACCAAAACACAAGTTTGTTGTTTTTTCTGTAATTTGCGAATCATTTAAACAAAACAATATTGTTTGGACTGTTTTTGATTTCACTTCCTCTCACATGTTTTCATACATTGGGGTGAAGGTATCTGGAAATCAGTTGGACGCATGAATGTTTTCCTGCAGCCAATACTCTTCGACAAAAAAAAGTGAAAATGTAATGCTCTTGTTGCATACGGACTTCAGCTCATGTATGCACACTTACATCAGCTCATGTTTGCAAAAATGGAAGTGGTATGTGACATTGCGCTTTTGGTATAGAGAGTGCATTTTAAAAATGATTATATATTCCTTTCAAAGTCCATGTCTTTGGCTGGGCCTGACGCTCGCTTTAAGCTGGTCGCCTTCTATATAGTTAAGCAACTACATAGATTCTTCTCTGTTTGTGCTCGTTCACTCACCTGCATTGGTTGAATGAGATGTGACCGCTTTCATCAAACAGAGGCTTCTGAAGTATATGTATATTGTTTTTGTCCGTTGCTTAAGGATGAAAGAGCTGCGTGCCTAGTTTTGTAGGTTTGCTGCTGACTCGCTATGTCTTCCTTGGTGAGCGATTTGAAGCAGCTTCATGACTTCATTCAGGGTCAAAGTAAGATCCTGAGCATGGAAGCTTTGGGCAAACTATTGGAGAGCCAAGCTGAGCAACTATCTTTGCTTTGGGGCCGTGACGGTTCCCAGATCAACATGATGACTTTGGGGGAGTTGTCTAGTTTAGTAGCGGCTGGCCCATGGAGCAATTCCCAGAAAGAGAAGCTAGGGAATGTTCTAGGAACTGTGGCTGCCAGACTTACCAAGTCTGAGAACCCTAGTGGCAAGGCCTTTAGCGGCCGGAGACCGAGCCAACACTTGAAGGCCTTCACCCCTTATTTGACTGCAAGCGATTTGGCAAGTCTTAGTAGCGATGCCCACAATGCCATCAAAATCAAGACCTTGGTGACCAGATGCTATCTCACGGGGCTGCACCTGCCAAGTGAGCCGACCATCCAACACGTAGTCTCAACTGGACTCAGTCTTGGCATCACAGGCACAAACAGCGAACAGAAACTTCTGTTGCTGAAGGAGTTCAAGGCTCAGTTAAGAGCCATGGTCAAGAACCAACCGGCACCACCAGTGTTCTTGGTTGAGTTTCCGAAAGACCCCAATGAACTACCAGAGGATTTGTTTAAGATGTCCTATGGCGAGGAGAAGCCCATGGCACAGGGTGACCAGCAGGTTTCTGCAGGTGTTGGTGGTTTTGATGTCCCATGCAGGAAGTCAAACAAGCTAGTGAGGAAATCCTCTGGCCTTGATGTTGGTGTATCAGGGGAGGCAAACAACACCATCAACATGCTTGGGGCTATGATGATGAACTTCTTGCAGCAGCAAGGTGGTAGTTCTGGATTTGAACCCTTCGCAAACCTTCAAGTCTTTCACAACAAACGACGTCAGAAGAAATTAGAAGATGCATCCACCAATGAAGATAAGAAAGAGAATGCTGCACCTAAAGCTGAGCTAGCAGCAATTGAAGATGCGCAAAAGGCTGAATCTCAAAATCATGGTGGTAGTGCTGCCAATGGAAAGATTGAAGTGGAAAAGATGACAGAACCCAATCATGAGGTAAAGGCCGTAAAGGATGAGAAGGGCATGTTCGATTTGGGGGATGGCCACAGCCTTCCCACTTCATCGAAACCCGAGCACGCTTACAAGGCTTTGATGGATGCTCATGAAAAGAGGGAGGAGAAGAAAAAGGAGAACCAGAAGCCACCTGGTGGTAGCAAGGCCAAAGCCAAGGCAAAGGCCAAGGCCAAGGCGAAGGCGAAGGCGAAGGTGACGAAGGATCTTCCTCTTTGCAAAACACCATCTAAGGCGAAGTTGCCCACCAAAGAATCCCCCCAAAGTTCTCAGAAGATACCAGCACCACCAAAATCAGGGGAAGGAACTTTCCATTGGAAGGGTGGTAAAATCCATCGTAGTGATAGGGCCCGATGTTGGAGGGTGTTCCTCAAAAGCACTGATAGGAATGACAAAAAAGTCTTATGGCATGATGACGAGGTGGCAAGCTTCAAGCGTGCCCTGTCGCTTATTGAAAATGGACAGTGAAACCCTCGAATGATTCGCAGTTCGTTATTTGGCTATGGGGGGGAGACCAGGTAGCAGCAACCATATTGTTAGTTTCTTCGAGTCTCAAAGCCATAGTCATTTTAGAGATACTTTGGAAAGCTTTTGATGTGGACGGTCTTTTAGAAGGAAGTTTCCAATAATTCTTTCGTGTTTTAAGAGATTGCGGGTACAGAGTCTCCGTGGGATATAGCCATTTTTCTACATGATGATTTGTTTCACCCCATCAAATGTCTGAAGCGTTGCGGACGGTCGTAGAAAAATGAAGAAAGTCCAAAGTACAGCGTTTCTTGCATTGAAACTCTCGAATCACTTAGCAACAGATTTTCAGCACATTTCGAATGTCGACAAGAAGGATTTCCTGGTTTGATTTGATTTGTTGCACAATGCACAGATTTAGGTAGACAGTCAATATCACTGCGGTGTTTTGTTCTGGTTACCACTGCTTTCTGAGGATTGAAATCGGTTCATGTTGATCTCAAGCTGTCAAGCTGCAATTGAAGTCAACTTGGAACAATTTGAGGTTAGCAACAACCCAAAGAAAAGATATAATGTTGATACAAACGTATCATTTGCTTTCAGGTGATCGAATTTGATCCTCAACACATTCAATGAGAGTGCCAATGGTTCTAAGAGATAAATATACCGGAACCAAATGATGTTTGTACCGCAGCTCTTAACAGAGCAACTTGAAAACATGTGATGTATCGTTTTGTTATTCATGAAGCCTTTCCCCAGTGGAGTTGTTTCCACTGAAAACCAAGTTGTTCTTTCGTCTTACCAAATCTTGGTTTCAATTATGTGTTTTGTTCATTTCCTAAAACTGTTGCAAGAACCACATGATTTGACATGCTGATGTATAATATCACAACAGGCTGGACAAAGAAATGTTTGCCTTGAAGCTGGGCCAAATGGCTCGCTGGCACCGAAGCAATGGCGAGCTTGTCAGCTCTTACTCGGCGTTTTGTGTCCCAAAGTGCTTTAGAGAACATTTTGAAAGAGCTGAAGGAACGCCCTGAGACAGTACTGCATTCACGGCGAGGCATCAAGCGTGCTAGAGATGACTTTATTGATGTCGAAACGCCTTATGGCAAACTGTTGGTTGAGGTGCCGGTCAAACTTGAGGCCACCAAAACTGAACCTGAGATGGAAGTTCGCTTTCCCTTTGTGAATCCATGGGCAATTCTTTACCACTTGTGTCTATCAGACGAGTACGCTAACTTCTTGAAGAGCAGACATGATCTGGTTCCTTCAAGCTGTGACTCACGATGGTCTGTGATTTGTTATGCTGACGAAGTTAGTGCGGGAAACGTTTTACGGCACAACAACAAGCGCAAAACTCAGGTTCGTAATAAATTTTGTTTTGTTATGTTTGCCCAATTTGTCTTATGAAGGGCATGCAACTAGATTACGTGTCTGAACAAGTTGTAAACTAGAACTATAACCACCAATATTTTTAATCAGAGCAAATATTCTTTGGGGTCATAAGTATTTATTGGGAAAGTATGATCTTATTTTGTTTTCAACCTATATGATGTGTGTATTTTAAATGGGTTTGTTCTGAATTCAATGCCCCTTTGATGCAGGTCATTTACTGGAGCTTCAAACAATGTGGCATGGGAGCCCTATGTGTCGAAAACCAATGGAACGTGCTGGGCGTGGCTCGCTCCCATTTGGTCAAGCGAATGGCTGGTGGCATGAGTCAATATACGAAGATGGCACTTCACATGTTTTACAGGCCGTTCGATTGCAAGAATGGTATCCGACTGCAGATTGGCCAACAAAACTCATGCATAGTGATTTTTTCAGAAGTACGAATCTTCGTTGGTGATGAGGCTGCTCTCAAAGAGCTGCTCCAATTCAAAGGAGCGAGCGGCACAAGATTGTGCCCTCTGTGCGCAAACGTGCTTGATCACAAGAGCGATTTGCTTTTGCACGAAAGTACCGGTACATTTGTTCCCAGCACCACGCTGGATCATTCGCAAATCATTGCTGAGACCAATGAAAGTGTGGCAGAGGCGATTCGATTTTTAGAGGGCAACAATGGACATGTATCCCGGGAAGCCTTCGGAAGAATGCAGCAGTTCACTGGGTGGAATTTTTGCCAACATGGTGTGCTTAAATGCTCACAGTTGGACATCAAACCAATAGATGCCCTCATGTGGGACTGGATGCATATATACGTCGCTGGTGGCATTTATCAAGTTGAGATGGGTTTGCTTTTAGAACAACTTCGGGGCTGCCGTGTCTCCCAGGCAGACTTGCGTGCCACACTCCAAGGCTTCTCGTTCCCTCGGGGAATCGCTTCTCGGGGGGTTACAGGACGTAACGTGTTTGAGAAGAAGCTTCAGGGTTCCGATCCCATCAAATGCAGTGCTTCCGAAGCCTTGTCTGTTTACAGTGTATTGAGGTTCATTTTCATCGAGCTTCGACACGCGGGCCGTGTCGATGGGATCAGGGAGTGCATTGATAGCTATTTGAAAATGGCCCGAGTTCTTGATCTACTTGTGAATTTGAAGAAAGGCACTGTCAAGGCATCTGTTCTGCAGGATGCAATCCTGGATCACCTTCGTGCCTATCAGATGGCGCACGGCCAAGAACGATGGTTACCGAAGCATCACATGGCCTGGCACCTGGCATCAATGTATGCTTCACATAAGATGCTATGTTCTTGTTTCACCCACGAACGTAAACACAAGTGTATAAAGAAATACACAAGTCAATCGATGAATACGTGGAATGCCTTTGAGCGGTCTGTGCTTACGGATGTTCTGCGGGACCACATCAATGATGTTGCAACAACATTTTTTACCACAGTTGGATTGATTGCCCCCTCTGATGCCACGCCGGCTTGTCAATTTGTTTTGCAATCAGTATTGCAGGGCGATGTGACTGATGTTGTGAAAGTTTCATTGGATGCAGCCTTTTCTGGTGGAGCCAGGTGTTCATCTAAGGACATGTTGCTTTTGGATCTGAATGGCCAAAACCGTGTTGGGGAAGCAATTTTCTTCTGTCAAGTTGGTGACAAGTACTTTGCATTTGTGGAACTCTGGACCTCGCTCGGCCATAACGAATTCCAACATTCCACTGACAGGATGTTGTGTGACCTTTCATGTGTTCGAGATGTTTGCATCTATAGGACTCGCGAAGACCGCAAGGCGGTGGTGCCCAACTCATGCTGGTGAGAGTTAAAACAACAGGATTCTCAGAGATGGGTTGAAGCAGGCGCTGAGCACTTGCTTGTTTATTTCATGGCTGGTCCTTCTTGGATCGCCTGTAATCTTGGCTGGTCTTCAAAGATCGCTTTTTTCATGTCAGCTGCTTGTTATTTACAGCAATTATGTTTCAAAAGTCCCACTAAGCCAACTACAGCGAGAAACCATTGACAAGCTGAGATAGATCTTTGAAAGTATATTTCCGCGCTAATATACCATAAAGTGTTCACGAGGTGACTGTGTCAACATCTATCAGGCGCTAAACAACAAACGACCCTTGACCGCAAAGTTTCTTTTTAAGAATAGTTATACGTGGGCCCAAGTACGTGACCACAATTGGACACAGGGGTAAGAACGACACACTAAATAACGTCACAACAAATTCAGATATTGTTCCCTACTCCTTTGTTTGAGAAGTTTTTTCTCAGCCGTAACCCCCCAACCACCCCAGAGTTATCATGATTGATTCACCCAAACATAACATACACGGATTAGTTCCTCCATATAAAAATTGCCATTCGTGCAGGTAGACAAAGTTCACTGGCGACTATAAAGCTTTGATTTTCCCACAAGCTAACATATATGACTGAACTAAGATTGAAAACCTGACACAATGATAGAAGTGAAAATAAATCAGCATTTTTTCGTAACAATGTTGTAGTATACACCCTTCAAATCGAAACAATAGATGTTTTTGCATTCCCGTCGCCACCTTGAAACATTCGATTTGGAAATATCTGTTTGTGATATTCCAAACCAAATGTTTCACCATGCAAACACATTTAGATATAGACAAACAAAACCGACAAGAGACCATGGGTTACCAAATTCGAGTGTTACCCTGCCACAGGCGGCCCCAGAAGCTTTGCAGGCAAGGTATCGCGTTTATGGTGAAAGATATCAAGGTCAAAGTTCGTACGCCACAAAAAGACCTAATATGGTTGGAGAAAACTTTTCAAACCTCCATTATACATGTGGAATTGCTCTGTATAGCCAAAGTACGAGTGGCAATAAAACTGTTTCATATGGCACCAAAAAGCATGTGACATGACTTCTACTTTAACCCCGTTGTTTTGTGGAACTAAAATATATATTTAGATTGCTGGCCCAGTTTAAGGGGTATTACCACTGTTTTCTTGCCCGTTTTCGTTTCCAACGGTTCCCTGACATTGTTTTTTTTGGGGGGGGGTTGGGCAACTTGTGTTTGCCGCTGTGGAAGCTGACATGGCTTTAAGCCAGCTGGCTCTGAACATGAAATTACAATGTCAGCCTTGGCTATCCATGACAGTCCATATGAAACGGATTTTGCTTTGGTGATTTCACGCAAATGCACTTTGGTGATTTCAGACAAATGCACATGCAGCTGTCTGAGTTTTCACAACGCAACACTAGCCCAAAAACAAAAAATAAAATGAAAAAACCTACTGAGAAAGGAGGCTCCGGCCTACTTAGCCTACTTAGTAAGTAGGCCCCAACCTACTTAGTAAGTAGACCTAAGTGGGCCCTAACTACTTAGCGGACTTACGCTAAGTTCACCCTAAGTAGGCCCAAACCTACTTAGTAACTAAGATAGCTATGTATGCTAACATAGATAGCTAAGTCTGCTAAGTCCGCTAACTACTTAGCAAGTATGCCGCCCATCCAAGTACTCTACTCTGCTTTTCAACTGTCCATATTGTCGGAAGTTTCTATTTAAACTTCCTTCGACAAAGTACTAGTCCAGTACTACTCCGTACTGCAAAGTACTACTCCAGTACTACTTCGTACTACAAAGTACTAGTCCAGTACTACAGAGTACTACTCCAGTACTACTACAAAGTACTACTCTGTACTACAAAGTACTACTCCAGTACTACTCTGTACTACAAAGTACTACTCCAGTACTACAAAATGACTCGCTGCTTAATCATCATCACATATGAAACCTCATTTACAATGCGCGGAGCAACAGGTGTCACGATCCAACCTCACCAAATACTGCGCCTG
>OMLO01000741.1_pt1 | contig 22970 bp, 24 predicted proteins | sample 1674811 | NCBI WGS metagenome assembly OMLO01 (sample SAMN06265003, study PRJEB25207) | coral metagenome | isolation source: Coral host | place: Mexico:La Bocana,Puerto Morelos, Mexico | collected 2008-11-13 | reverse complement strand
ATGGCAGCTGTGCTGGTACTCCCTTGCATGACTTTTCTGGGACACAACATAGGGTTCCCGTGTGGAATGCAACAAAGCAAAGTGTGGCAAGGAATTTCATGTTTCGCACTTGTGCACTTTGCAATCAAAACATCTAGATCGTCTACATGTTCTCAGGAAGGGTCCTAGACTCCCCAGACTCACTGTAGATTGCTGAGTGCCTACCATCATCACAGATTACCCCTCTTCATTGCTGAACGGAAAACGACTTGCAAAGAGGCGACAAGCCAAGATTTGACTGATCATCGCGCACTCCGTGAACAACTTCATACGATCAGAACTGCCAGTTTGGAAGAGCGACATGGCAGGGAAAGAAATTGGAAAGCGGAGAAAAATGTGACAGAAACTGAGAACCATTCTACACAAATCTACAATTGCGCTGACGTTAACCAGTACTGTAAGAGTATGACGAAACCGCAACCTTGAACTCCATTATACACAAATATGATGTTGTTTCATTGAATTTGGTTCGAACCGTTGTTTGTCGAATCATATACTGTTCAATCTTGGCATGGAGTCGGATTTTTATCCGTGATGGTGTGAGCAGACTTTAGTCCCAACCAGCGGAACACAAAACCATAAAAATTGAAGGTTTTATGTTGCAGCCTAGAATTTTAAGGTTGTCTATATAAAACCAAGTTTCTTGATGTGCCTATGTTGTCACATGTGCATGGTACCCGTATAATATGTTCAAAATCCTTGTTTGAAATCAGATTGTTTCCAAGAGTTCACCTCCCGTTTCCCCAAGCACGTGTGTTTCCTTTCCGGGCCACTTTCTGGTTCCAAAGTTGCTTGACGGGACCTCGACACGGCGATCCTGCCGTGACCTCAGAGAGTCCTGGAAAGACCTGGGCTTAAAGAACTATACTGATCCATACTCGATCTTGTATCAATATCTTTGAATTTAAAGATATCTAGATATCTAAAGTCTTTGAAGGTCTATATAAAGAAGGGTAAATATGTTTTTGATTTTAGCCCCCAGGTCAATCACTACTCTCATCACCCCATGAGGTACCCAAGGCCGTTCTAATGGCCAGAAACGTTCTTTCTATGACTCTTAGTGAAGTGGTTTTCGACGACACTCTGCGAGCCAACCTGCTTGGTTTGCCTATATAATCCTCCTCCATCTGTACACCATAAAGGAGCAAATTTTCGCACCAAGTACAGGTTTGGGATTGGTGAAGCAAAGTTAAAAACTGGTGATGCAAGTAATGCCCCTTTGGAGCAAGAGGAAAACGTTTCATACGTTTCTTGAAGCACATCTTCGCAAGTTTGGCGTACAAACGAAGAAACTTCAGGCCATTGTTTGCGATAACACCAGCTTTTTCCGGTTTGATGAAAATACCCTCATGGTACAAAGCGGAGATGCAGGCATTGATTGCGATGATGGACTCAGCCTCAATCGCAGCGAACAGGTTACATGACATGCAGCATGCATGCATGATATATTTGGCAAATCTTCACAAGTTACAACACTAAAGTAGAAGTCGAAAACACCACAAACTTTGAGAAACAATTTACTTAAGTACAAGTAAGTAACGCACTTCAAGTACAATGGGTCGAGAGTTTTGCCCACAACTTCTCGTGAGCAGTAGTCTTCAAACCATTGACAAAGGAGTCTTGTAAAATCACCCTTGCTCCATGCAGCATCTGGACAATCTTTGAAGCTGCCCTCAACACCAAACAAACTCTTTGTCAGTTTCTTATGGTATGGGCTCTCCTTCTTTTTGCGGCAGTATGCCATGAAGTCTTCACTGAGAAATTCAAATGCCCCATCAATAGATAAGTCAATGAGCTCCATGCAAACAATCACAGCACTTGCAATGTAGTACTTCCCCATACCACTATGCCAGTTGTGAAAAAGGTCGAAGTGGAAAAATTCCGCGCTTTCAACACCATGTTTGAATGGAATCTTCAGTAAAGGTGATGGGTTTGCCCAAGGTTTCACAAGTCCAACTGTTGGCAGCCACCCCGGAAGTTCAACACCATATTCTTCGAAAGGCACATCAACTTCAAAATCTTCCTTTCCCGCCAAACACAGATGGCATATTCCAGTAGCGGCCTTCTTACTGGAAGGTCTGGTTGGCCGTCTAGTAAAAGATCGTTCCATCATTCCAGCCTTACTTATGTATGGGGAATCGCCCTTCACACCCAAGCAGCATATGAAGAAACGACGGTTGTTGATAACCATGCCAGTCTCAAACAGATTTTTGAATTCCTCCGCCTGAATGTCTAACATCATGTAGAAAGCTTCTGGACACTCGTTGTAAAGATATATCGGCATAGCACAGAACAAATAGTGAGTCAGGAACGTGTTTCCCACCAAATTCAATTTGAGCGGATCATCGGACGTTGAACGACGGCAGCCCTTTCCTAAAGCTCCATGAACTGATAAGACCATGATTTGCTTTTTCTTCAATCCACGACCTTCATCCCCGTGGTGCAACACGGGTATGCACATGTTGAGCTGTAGCTGATGGGCACTTGCTCTATGATAAATTTCATGATCAGGGCAAACTGACTTGTATCGGTCCCAAAATGTATGCAGATTCTTTTGCATATCGCTGATATCTTTCACTCCCACCAAGTACTCCAGCTGATCCTTCTCAACGATGAATCGAAGCCAATCACTAAAAGCCACAAATGGGAATTGTTTTTTGCTGGGCAAGTCCACCTTCGAGATTTTTATATCCAGTGACTGATTGAACCTTCGAAACACTCTGTGTGCCCCCGTTTCACTATGGGACAACGGAACATTCCCAAGGGCATTCAGCCCCTTTGCTTTCACCCGTGTAACCTTGGCCTGTCTGATGGCATCTCTGCAAGAGACCTCAGCATGCCGGCAAAGATTTCATAAACCAAAAAAGATGTATTGGGACCTCTGGGATGTTGATGCAAGACCCTTCTTTTCAAACATATATACAAATAAAGATTTTTCAAAGAACCTATATATATTTATATATATATTCATATTTATATATATATGCAATATATACACGTATATATATAAATATACATTCTTTCCCATTTATATGTTTCTTGATTTAAACATATTCTTCAAATACCGATATATAGCATGGGAAAGGGTTCAGCACTTTTAACTCAAATTCACTTAAGATGGTTCCTTTCAAATCCAAATCGCACCACCGATTTTGTACCTCTTTTGAATCATGCATGGTTGAAACGTGCATGGAGTAATGCACACTGAATTTTAGAAAAAAGGGGCTTGCACAATGTGCCACGCATGTTTCATCGTATGGCTTTTCTTTGGTCGGCGCGGGCCCCAACTATGTATACAAAATGGGATGAAACCCCTTCATGCAAAGGGGGCCCTTCCCCACCGTAACGTTGGTTCCGACACCCACGCTCTGAAATGTGAAAAGATATCAGAGCTGCTTCCAGCATTTGAATTACTGCTATACTTTCACACACATGTAACAAGTTCATGTGTGTGTAGTTTGCATCCTTATAATACTGGAATCTCAAAATTGGATTTGATGTTAGACCCAGTTTGAAAACACACAAATCAAATCCCATTTTATTTCGAAATGTGCTTACTTGTGTAAGGCACCTTTGTAAAATTGTCCCTGCTGTGGCCTTTGACCTTCCGGGGATTGGCAAGTAAGAAATTGCTATACCATGTGCACGGAATTGTTTTTCCTCATCGGAGAAAGTCAAGGATTCCCTTCCCAATGGTTTGGGTGGTAGACACTGTCAGAATGTAAGGGGCTGAATTTCTGGCAAGCATGAAGTGACTGTTGGACCTAGAATGTTGTAGCTGCCGTTCATGAAAAGGGTTTTCAAGACCGTTAAGAAACATAACTGCACATTTTTTGGTGCAAGAATTAACATTGAACATCCTGAACTACAAAGAATTCAAAACTTTTTATTTGATCCATTGCAAACTAGAGGCATTCGAGGACCGATCAGCCTTTGACATTGGGATGTTGACATCTTCTTTGGTGCAAATCCGTTCGCTTTCATCCGTCCTAACTGTTCACAACATAGGTGTAAAAGAATTGCATGGACCCCTTTAATCAAAACAAACATCCATTTTCCTGAGGATCGTATATATCTATAACTTGTTGCTCAGAGTATCCCAAGACTTATGTTCCCGAATTTCCCGAGGTTAATTTGCATTCAATCAATTTACAGTTGTACAGTTGTTTACATCCATATGCTATAAAAAAAATACTGTTTGCAACTCGGAAACTTGGAAGATTTTGCACTGGTGCGGCTCTCCAGACTATAAGGGGGACATCTCTTTTTCCCAGTGATAGAACATTCATACGTCAGCAAGTCTCGCAGCTCTTCCTCTAAAAGAAAGCTGGTAGTTGCCCTTCTCAACACCATTGCTGGCAGTGACGGTCAACCCTGGGGTTTTTTTCTTAAAAAAAAATGGCCCAACGGGATGGACATGAGTGAGTTGTTGGGGTGAATTCAAAACACAACCCTCCAATCCATCTCTCATGATTTTGGGCTCCCAACACCAGATCCCACCATTCTGGCAAAGCCGCGAAGCTCAGGCTCTTCCCCTGGCATGGCACCAGCAGAGATGAGCATGAGGAGGCCAGCTCAATGGGAGCAAAGTGTGCACTTCAGGAGGTATGTATATATGTATATATATATATATAAATTCCTTTCTTCAAGTTAATCATTTGCATTTGATGCATGTGCAGGCATACTGAAATATAATGATATAGGCATGCAGCCAATACATGTGCATATGTGAACATACAAAAGTTTTATGCATGGAAAACAACATGTATGCGCATGATCTATATATATATATATACATATCATTCATATAAATGCATTTATATTTATAAATCAAAAAATATATTTCTTAAAGCACATGAGCGAACACGGTGTCAAAGAACACATCATGAGAAACACAGCTATGTAGAACAACGCTCACAAACCACATTGAAGTCTCACATATTTTAATGATTTTATGTCCAACAATGTGTCAGAATAAGAATTGTTTTTTCTCCTGCACCCTTCCTATCTTAAAGAAGACATACGCACGCATTCATGTATAGGTCTCTATAGAAAAGAAACAAAGCATCCATGCACTGTGCATGCATGGAAATATATATATATATATATTTAAATAACTGTATATATACCCATGAAAAAAACAAATGTAAACTTGAAAATTGTTTTGTTGATCAGCATGTGCTGATTGTTGTTCGGAGAGAAGTTGGAAAGCTTGATTTTTTCTTCCGCCCACACATGGATCGAGACGTCACTTGGCTAAGGACACAATCCCAATTGTATCCATCCAAGTGCTAAAGGTGTTGTAGGCATCACACTACATCTTCTCAAACTCATTTGGTGATGGTCGACATATATTGCCAAAACCTATCGCAAACCGCACCTAGTTATACTAGGCCATCGTAAAACTAACGCTCAAGGCATTCAGGATTCAGGATGCAGGCTCAACTTTCTCTGCGTTCTCTGCGTCCTTCTTTTTCTTCTTGATGGCCTTCTCGAGCGCCCTGAAGTATTGTGGCTAAAGGACCCTGTATAGGTTTGTTAAGTTTGCAGGGCACAGGAAAAGGACATTTAGCTAAATGGAAATGAAACGAAATAGCAAACGAGCCAGACCAACATTGTCTTAAGAATATGCATATATATGTTTTTGAAGGCTCTTCACAAACACTCATATAAAAAGAAATAATTGTTTATAGTTTCTGAAACACCATGGCTATAAACATACACCACACTCATCACTGGCGATTGCTTCCGGTCAGGCAAGTGGCTTAGCTTGAGCTTCTTCAGAGGCCAGTGCAGAAGCCCTTAGGTGGACACGACATATGGTGGAGCAAATGGGTTCCGCTAATGGTCAAGTGGGGAAGTCCATGGGAGTGCAGTTTGGAATCTTGCATCATGATCACTATCACATTTTCAAATTCTTTATGGCCATTCAACATCGATCGATGAAGTTTCGAATAATTGTTTATCATATGAGGTTGAGTTTCGACTGGGGCAATCAAAGCCAAATGCAATCTAAAATCATTCCCATCGCTTCACGCATCTTGCTCTTGACGTCCCTGGAGTTCCTGCAGTGTTGGGGCCATATTGAGAATTTAAAAACAGCATGTTAAAGGGGATGTATATATAAAAGCATGCATGCAGGGATCGATGTATAAGTAACTCTGATCGATGCTATACACTGCTGAGCTTGCATGCATACATCCAATTTAACTATGTTCACCAATGCATGCACAGGCAAATGATTTTTTGTTCTTTGCGGAAGCTGGAATATTCCGATAGCATGCATGCATGTATATATATATATAACGGGGAAATTCATTTTTAGATATTATATATATATATATATGCAGATGGATATACAGCATGGAGCAAAGATGCTTCCAAGAGTCTCAGGGGCGCGAACAGTGTCACCAAGCACTGACCGACTTTGCACGAAGGCTTCGTAAGCACTTTGGGCTTTGACCATCTTCTGCTCCAAGGCTTCGATCGACCTGGGAAACAGGTCAAGTGGGGATCCAATGTGATGGAATGTGGATGCACTGAAATTCCAAATTTGCAGGGAAAATTCATCATTACTTTCAAATTTCATGAGCTCTAAAGATGACAGAAGTTAACGCTATAATAATCTACATAAATCGACCATGTAGATAAACCTTCAAATGTTTTTGTCAACATAGCTGATTTCTGAGTCATGTGCTTTTTCACCCGAGCTCCGTCATCGCTCTGTTGAAAAGAATCCACCTTAGCGATAAGATCAGTAATCTTGGACATCTTCGCAAGCATGCCATCCTCGAATTTCTGCTCCAGTTCCCTTTCCTTAAGAGTGTGCTGTTGGGGGTGTTCACGAAAGGGCATGGAGCAAAATGCTTGCGAAACCATGCATATATTATATAGATCGAGCCAGTACTACTAAATCTATCAAACCATGCATGAATGCATTCTTTTTGAAGTGGCTCCTTTGCTTTTGCAAGTGATATAAGTTTTATACCAAAGGCTCCCCTTCCTCAGGTGTTTGAGCTCTCAAGGGTTGTTCTTCATCATTCGCATCTTCAGCAACTTTGCCAAGGAATTTGGTGCCAGAAAGGTCCACTTCCCCAGCCTCGAAGCAACACATTATTTTAATGACATATATATATATATATCTATATATATAGATGTAGGGTTCTGTGCTAAAGGGGGCTTTGGGTGAAAACTGCAAGCATATGAAACCAAAATGCAAGCATGCACTTGGTGCTGTAAGTGTGTGCATGAGATATCTTAAATTAAATGGCAGCAGTATATTGCAGGCCTCTTGCTGAGTGGAGTGGCGCTCAATCTCTGTGTGGCTCTTCTTCTTGGCTTTTTTGTCGGCATATTCGACAAAGTACTTGTACACCTTCTTGCTGTACTTGTCATTCCTAAGGGTTTTCATGCCCCGCGCAAACATATATTATATATATATATATGCCTTTGACAAGCCTGCATGCAGTATTATATATATATATATACATTTAAACATCCATGGTTGGTTTGATAACTACAACTCACACAAGGTTCAAATAGTTTTAAGTATAATTTTTGAAATTCATATAAAACATGCATGCAGTGCCCTTCCCATGCAGGGCCAATTTATGACCAAGTCTCTTCACCAAGCCATGCTTCTTGCAGTACTCGACAGCATCCTTGATGTAGCTCCTTAATTAGCAGCAGCGGCAGCTTTTAGACAAATAGAGTTTGAAAGATTTTTGTGGTTGGGTCTCCTTTTGCCCGCCCCAAGGATTCAAACGTTGAGAGACCTTTCTGGCGATAAAAATGAAAATATAAGCACTTCATCAGTGGTGTTGTAATTGTTATAGATAGTTGTTGAATATTTATTCCATTTAAATCCATATATATATATATGCTTGCAAGCATATACTTTCTCCACAATGTAGAATTATCCATGCCAGGTTTGCAAGAGAGGCACGAGTCGCACAAGGACTGCATGGTCAGAGGTGGATAAGGGTGTCATGACAGATCTATATATGGATAAGCTAACATTGATGGAGACTCAAATTGAACAGTATACTGTTGATCGATCGTGGTAGTTCACGATAACTTGATTTTTTGAAGAATCATGCATGCATTAGATTGCATGCAATTTTAAAAGTATACATCTAAAGATGTGCAAACACAGGAGTGCAACCAAAGGTTCGATGACCACTTAAGCTCCGTCTTCATTTGTTCTGGTGTGAACCAACCCGATAACAACTCTTCAGAATCCTCATTCTTCTTCTCAATGATGCGGATGACATTGGACACGAACTTGTCCTTTTTGCAACCGTCAAACCAAGTATAAAATGTTTTTTTCAAAGAGTTGTGGGTTGTAAATTCAAAGCATGTTTCAAACATGAGACCTTGTTGCAAACATACCTCGATTTCACCTAAGATCAAACATGCATAAACCATGTTGGTGATGAATTCCATTCTCAAAAAAAGACAAATGTGTAGATCTAAGTTGATCTTTCAGGTCCTTGTCAAAGTCAAACTTCTCAAGGAGAACCCGAAGGTCATCTCGGGCTTTACCACCCTCCTTCCAAGCCTTGTGCACACTGTCTGGGACATGGCACTTGCCAGACGGTTTGATTTCACAAAGTCGCCTTAGTCTGGCATCAACCATCTTGTACCTGTTGATGGCAGCCTGGTGCGCAGGATCCGGATCTGCTGCATCGCCATCCTTAGCCAGGCCAGCTTGGAGTGGAGCAGAGGCAGAATTCCAGGGCTACAATTAATCATATATAATATATATATATATACCGCTGGTATATATCTATATATATATATAGAAATATTGATCTTTGGGTTCATGCATTTATGTGCCATTCAGCGCAGCATGTGTGAAATTCAGTTCTGAATGTGTTAAAACTCAAATGAAATCTCAGAAAGAATACCCGATGGACTGGTAAACATCCATACCTATATTCACAAATATCATGGTTGGGGTTCCACCTTCTTCAAATGGCTTTCATATAGATTCAGATTTTGGAAAGACAAACAGATTTACCCAAAAGGAAAAAGTATATTAAACACCATCAAAAGGCTTGTGGCACATCAGGGGAATCGGAAGGAGTCTCAGTAGTTGAAGTTGGAGTAGCTCCCAAACGCCGGGATGGAGGGGTTGAGGTGGTCCCAGTAGGTGCAGGTGACGACGCTGCATTTGAAGAAGCCAATTTCAAACCTTGAATTTCCTTCATAGCTTGATCAAGCTGACTTGCAAGCTTCCTAACAAGGCAGTCCTTTAGGGGTTGTTAGTTGACCGGAACCATCCCCAACAATGTCGGACCAAAGAACATTTTGAAATTTAAACTTCTATAATATCACAAATGTAAAAGCTATACATATGCAAACATATGCATGCATGACCCCTCTTTGAAATACCATCCTTGTCATCGACCTCGACTTGCGGATTGGGTAGAGGTGGCTTAGGAGCAGCCTTAGACTTCACTGAAGTACGTCTCTCCGGTGGCACTTCCGTAGGACTTGCACCTTTTGCCTCGGCAAAAGTACAAGTGAGATGTTTGAGGGACTTCAGAAACATATGATATTATATTATAAGCTGCTGACAACTTTGGCCAATACAAATCAAGATGATTCCATTTTTTGAATCAATTGTCGATCTCTAGCGAATTGAATTTTCTCATTTATACATAAATGAGGTCACTGAATATGTTCAAATTTCAGGTATTTAAGTTAAGTCCTATACTGCCATGCAGCTTGCATACCCAGCAACCTCATGCCTTTTTGACGGTGGCTTGACAGGCGTCGTCTTCGTGGACGCTGGTGCTGGCCGCTTGGAGGCCATGTGGAGAGCTTCCTCATCCGCCTAGGATGGTTGCATGTTGGGCGGAAAACATTTCATAAGGGTTGGCGGGATGTATATGAATATATATAAACAATTTAAGGTTGGAAAGATTGGAGATTTCTGGAGGATTTGAAGTTGGGAAGAACGAGAAACAATTGCTTTACAGGAAGCAAACTTGAAGGGAATCAAACGTTGAATTCGCCTTTTATATTTGCATGTAATGCTGCTGAAGAACTGCTTGGGTTTCTGCAGCAGCTGCTTCTTCAGTGATATCCTTAGCACAATGCGATTATGATAGGTGGTGTTGAAAAACTGAAGTTCCAAAGGTATGTAAAAGCAACTTCACACACACCAAACATCAATAAGCATGCAAATTTTCATATTAATTTTGCAACTTCATATTTTTGTTTATTTAATATAGACAAATACAGTTGAATGTGTCACATATCGCCGTTGAGAAACCATTTCCTCGTTCATCGATAGCTCCAAGCGAGCGAGTTCATCTTCCATGTCCTTTCCGTATCAATTTGGTAAAACATTTGCGGCTGTGGGTGGTATGTGAGAATGTTTCTCCACTGAATCAATTGGAAATATATCAATATAGTTTCCCTACCACTGGTGTTAATCGGTGGTACATGTCAAGAAGAAAATGTAAGGGAAGCCCATCCTTCTTGCTTTTCTCTAGGAGCGCTTTCTTGTCTGCTTTTGATGTTGTTGTAGGCTCCCCTTTAACCTTCAACAATGCGTCGTTGCCAGACTGCAGCGATCCACAGCTTCGCAACTTCTCATCAATCGATGACATGGCGAGGTTCCACAGATGGGATGAGTAAGGGACACTAGCTCACTATATCTCCGGAAAAACCCAAAAGCCTTGATGCATCAATGATATACCGAGATTGATTCATGGTTGGAACCCAATCATCTCTATAAATATGTTGCAGGCTGCAATCCACACTTTAAAGTCGAGAGGAACGGATCAAAACACAAGTCTTTTTTCTTGATGTGGGCCAAACTCCGTTGAAGTTTGAATTGTTCTGCGCGGATCAATACCAAAGGCCCCAAAATATTTTGAAAAGCTGAAAATCCCAGACCCTCAAATTACGGCTAAACTACGTACTTTTCTAGGGGTTTTTATGGGTCGTCCACGGGGTATTTATGGTGTTTCTACGCCTACGGATTTTTTTACGGGTTGTCCACGTACCAAAACCCGGTTTTGAGGCCTCTGGCTATTTTCGATCATTTCTGTGCAAAAAAAATATGGAAGCTCCTAAAAAAGCTTACCTGTAGGACTGCAGGTCTTTGAAGTGAACTAGATCTGTACCCTAGTCTTCTCACTCTGTTGGGAAAAGGTGGGGTCGCCATTCAGAAGGTACCTTTAAATGCCTGTTCCAGGCAATGTACATTAGTACTTCCGTAATCCCGGCGTCTTCCCACCTGTCAGAAAACGTTTGTCCCATATAGCATTCCAAAGGGTTGAAGTCTTCCGGCATGACCGGGAATTTTCTGCACCCAGTGGCTTGTAGTTTTGGAAGGATTCTGAGCACTCGCAGCCCGAAGCGGTAAGGATAGTGCCTTAGGGTGACAAAGTATATATATTTTTATAATTATATAATCGTAAACATGTTCGTATATATATATATATGAGTTTACTTGGGCTTGCAAAGGTTTTCTGGCACGTATTATATATATGGGGCCCTAAAACGGAACAAAGAATTTGGTTTGAAGAACCCTAGGGTACGTTCATGACTAGAAAAAATCACATGGAATCAATGGTGTCAAGGTACTGGCTTTCCTTTAGCTGCTTCTTATTTCCCTGAAACCGCTTCTTGCCACCCTTGATTACCGTGGTAGCAGTTCTGTTTGCTTTGTATTCCTCTGACTTGTAGTTCCAACCCTGGAGCTTCCCCAAATCTAAAAGGCCCACGGAGCCAGTGTTACACCATGCGATGTGCCTCTTAGGCGTCTTGGCACCGTACATGCCCATCCACCACTTGACGGTCCAAGCCTCGGGCAAAACAAGATAAGATGGGATTGGGTGCAACTTAAGATATATCATGATGAATTAATCAGGAAAACCATGGAGACTTGTTTTCATCGCAATTCATACATGTTCGAACGGCGGTTATAAACATTTTTTTGGAGGCAACTTGTACAGATATCACAACACGAAAAGGAAAAAACACTTCCATATATATATGTATCATGGTTGCATATTTATAAATTTATAGATATCATGAACAGATCAATGGAGTGCCAATTTTCAATTCAATACTTCCGCAATCTTCCGCATAAAACAACATTAATTGAAATGCATGCATGTTTGCATGTTGTGGTAACATCCCTGCCCAAACATCTCCAATCTCCCCCAACCAGGTCTAAATTAGCCAGGCGTGTCTCAGAGTTTGGATGTGTCTCAGAGTTTGAATCTCTATACTTCGAAGATCGATATTCTCATTTCTGATGTTATGCATGTATTCGTTTCAACTTGCATCCTGATTTCATAAGTTGGTACACATGCATATATATGCTCTGCATGATTGTTTGAAGTTCGTGCATAAAATGTTTTTTTAACACCCATGCATGCATGGACTATTAGTGTTCGAAGTGAGCCCAGGGATGAGCGATATATATATATATACATGCATATAACATGCATGGGAATGATCTGCAGGTGGTGGCGTGTGGGTTAGTGGGATGGGTGGGAATGTTTGTGATTTAAACCTGTAGTAAAGGTGCAGTTCTTTGAAATCGACTGGACAGCTAGGTCACTGTTGCACCATGATATATATATAATATATACATGCATGCATGCATGCATGTCACAAAATATATTTACAGCAACAAGCTTTGTCCACCACAGTCACATTTGAGATGGTTTCTATTCCAGCTCAAGAACCCCAAAAAGTTCCAATCACCAGGGAGGGGCACCAAAATATCTATGAAACAAAAACCTTTTTTCCAATGTATCGATCATATTAAAATATGAGATGAATTTTAAAAGGTATTTCGTTCAATATTGATATATAGATTTAAATATATATATATATATCCTGTAAATTCGGAAGTTGGGGGGAAGGTTTAAACCACTTTCAATCACTTTCACAGAGATGTGATTGAACCAACCTGTTGAAAATGTAGACTCGTGGCAAACGATACTTATCATTTCAAAAGGGTTTACCAAACCGTGGATGCATATTCATTCACCGACATGAGAAGAAATCCCATGACATGTAACACTCCACAACCAAGTTGCTCTGAGAAGGGCAAAAGACTCCATGACCCTCGGGTGGAATCTAAGTATGCTTGAAGATGGCTGTTCCACCAACCAGCATCCTGACATCGCCTCCACGAGGAACACAAGCAATGCTAGCCTCAGCGAGGCTAAGGAGCAAACCGTACTGGGCTGGAACATGGATTGTTTGAAGAACTCCATTAAATCATTAGAGCAAGTACGTCATTATGAAACTATATACGGGCTTAAGTAAGTATATATATATATATATTTATATTACCACAGCATTTGCAGCTATATGTATGATTTTTTCAAACACATATGCACTCTATACAGAAGGCTACAAACATATGGTCCCATAGATGAATCGAGGTTTTGCAGCTCAAGAAGACTCCATATAATTGAAGTTTAATGGCATCTCTAAATCGCACAAATTTCCCTCAAAACAAGGAAACGTTGGAAACTGTAACGTATTAATTCCATCTAATGACCGCCTTGCCATTTTGTTGGCACCGGCTATGTAGTCCAGGTCTTCTCGGCCAAGAGGATGCGTCACATGACGCAGCGAAGTGCCCATATTGACAATTGTCCATGAACTACATACTATCGCCATCAAACATGTGAACTGACCATGCTTGCAATTCAGAATGGTGGCCACTGCAAGCCTAGGATTGTTTTCCACAAATTTCGCAAAAACAAAGGTTGCCAACAGAAATTGGGGGTTTAATAATGTAAAACTTTATATATATTATAGTTATTTCCAATTAACCGCCTTTCATGAATTACTATTTCAAGAGTTCCCATGGGCCTTCAAAAAACAGATGAAATCTTCGACATTCTTACACAAACACAAATCATGAAAACCTTTTCCAAATTAGAGCAGGGTGCAGGAACCGCGATTCAGTCAGGATGTCAAAATGGTTGGACCTCTGGGGTTTTTCGGGGTTAGGCTTGAAGTACTCAATATCAAGGGCTGCAACATTCCGACCACTCTTACGGATGACCGTTGAAGTCAATGCCCGGCCAGCCCATAGTTCCACAAAGTCGTAGGACTTCAGGGGTTCTACAGAAATACTTTTACACAGGCCCCATGCATGCATGGGATCATTTTTAAAGATCTTGCAACATAATATGCTCGAGGTACATGGTTCCAAAAAAGGACATTCAAAGCAGTTATCTAGATCTCTTATATATATATATATACCTTTTGGCAAGCTAAACAAAATATATAGCTGCACCCATCAAGAATACAACTCCTGCCTGCAAAAACAAATATGTATATATATATATGGTTGCATGCACATTAGATGGGTTCCGTTTTGATTAGTTTTAGATTTACATTCATAATTGCATATATATGCTTTCGTGAATCAAAATATGACATTCGATCAATTGAAAAGCTAATCAAGCGAATGCCCAGGGTATATGATCAATTGAACAGCCCCTTTTGCAGAAGAAAGAAGTAAAGACCCCTGCGCCCAAAAATCACACAGCCTCCGAAAGAGTGGTCACATTGGAGGACCACAGAAGTGACAAGACGATGCAGGTCAGCACCTGAGATGGTAAGGGCGTGCAAGGAAGCCAGCTTTTTTTGGTTTCAAAGACTTTATTTTTAACAACATATTTATATGCATATATATATGCATGCTGCAGAATCACTCAAAATTTGAATATAGAGTGGATTAGAAAAACAACTTGTATAATCGTTCTATATACCTGCATGCTTAAGAGAAACCTTTGGGGCTCCAATGTGGTGAAGTCTCCAAACCAGCATGGGCAGAGTAAGGCGGTTCACCATTGCAACGAATCACTTATTTTCCTCACCAAAAAAACACTTGCCCAATCGCAATCTTGCCTATGAGCTAAAAACCTTTAAAGGATGGATCATCAAGCAATCGTTGGTCCTATGGATGCTGTCGAAGTGAGATTGCGGATGATGTACTAAAGTTCTTTCGAACAAGTGTTAAACCCAAATGCATGCATGCATTTGCACAAGTAAAACCTGTGGCCAATTCACCCATGATTTCATTTGAGCTATTCGATGCATGTATATATATACGTATACTCGTACATATATACGTATATGAGCAATATGAAATTACATCTTTAAAAAACCTGTAGAGCCGGCATGGTAAGTCAAGCCAGTTGTACCATCTGACTCCACAGCGGCAGACTCCAGCCTGACTTGCCAGGCCTTTCGTTTGACCATTTGGTTCAACCTCAGCGATGGAGGCCGAAGGGACTTCGACTGGAGAAACCAGGAATCTGGAGAGGATCCATGTACAATACGCGGTTTCATAAAGCAACTGGCCCCCTGTATAGATGATTCGGGTCTCAAAACCTCAAAAAAGGAAAAACATACGGAGAGAGATATCTTGGTTTGCTAACCTCACAAAAAGAAGAATTTTTGAATTCAATAGGGGTTCGATCCAAGCATACCTTTATATCACGGATGAAATTCCTCCACAGCTATACTTGGAACTTTGGTTCTGCATGAATTAATTTTGGGTTTGTCACCCCGATATCATTGATGTTTGTTGGCTATTGTGTGCCCTGATTCCGCCCATCTCCATATATAGCGTTTTGAACAAGACACGAATATATGTTGTTCGAAGGGCATTGCAAAAACAAATAGATGTATAAGCTTTATAACTGTTTGATACAATCTTAAATATCATAATATATATACATGCATATATATATATAGACTTAAATATACATGTATATAGTCAAATATCGCGCACAATAAATATATATATATACAATTGCTTCCCTTAACTCCATATATATGGTGTTTCAAAAGATATTTGATGATGCAGGTCATCTGGGTTGGAAACCTTTCAATATTATATGCATGCATGCATGCATGCAACACCATTGATGTGTTGACAAAGACAATATGCATGCATGATATGAAACTGTTTTAAATCAAAGAATTGTATGCATGTCGGCAAGGACATTTAGTTGTGCATTTTCAGAATATATATAGGTTTCAATACTGCGTGCAGCTAGAAGACTAAACAACTAAAGAAATGTAAGACTGAACCACCCCAAGCCAATTGCCCTTTTTTCCACTGTTGCCTTTCAACATCGCAGGATCAATGATTGAATCACCAGCAGGGGCCATGAAAGATAGTGGGCTAGCTATTAGCAAACTTTTTTGGCTTGCCAACTGCATACAACTGCTCCAGTGCAACATTTCATTGTAGACACAGGATAGCCCAAACATCATTTGATTTCAATTTTTCTAATCTAAATGGAAGGACAAAACAAATTGGCTTGTTGGGTTCTTTGCGATTTACTTGTAGCATTTGTTGCAAACAGTTGTTCCCCAAAGCCCAGGCTTTCAATGGCTTAACCACCAGCAAATGTAGCTAACCCGCTAAGTCGAGACAAAGCCATAAAATGGAATATCTAACTCCACGCCAACTTCAATCACACGGTTTGGAGGTCTTGATAAAAACAATTTGAACAGGAAAACACCATATCACAGAATTTGAAATGACATACCACGAATTGTAATACATGCATATGGTTATATATATATATATGTATATGTGAAAAATTAACTTAAGCTGTTTCACACTTGCCCTCCATATCCGTGCAGCAAGTCAACATTGATCGACATATGTAGACCAAACCCAACATATGCAAAATTGAGAGTAGCTCAAAAGTCTTCTGGGGTTTTGCCCAGCAAGACAGCTACAGAAACGTTCCGAACCAGAGAACCCAAAGCCTCCTTGTAATGGACCGCTGCATCACTTCTTGGATCCTTGCACTCTGACCGCGGCTTGTCTCCACCAACGTACTCCACCTAAAGAACCGATGGAAGGGTTTGCGTATATAAATATGCATACGGTATGCATGCGTGCATGGTATCTTTCCTCCTCAAACATGCAAATTTGAAAAACAAAGTGTTAATTAAGTCACCCACTTCAAAAAAATCCATCTCAAACACTTGAACACATAAATGGATTCAATTTCAAAAAAATAGCGATCAAACAATTCATATAAATGCTTCATGCATCATGCATGGTGTGGGCATGTGTGGTGCTTTGTTGAAAAATAAGGAGCACACATAAAGTCGGCAGGCTTCAGCAGGAATTCCGATGTGAGGGCAAAAGGTTCCACCAAAGCTGAGAATATGACGAGTGCCCGTTGCAGTCCCTTTCTGAAGCAAACCCACCCTCTTACTGTGCCAGTACATGCTGTAAGTCCAATACTGGAACACATGCTTGCATTTTTTGGGATCGTTTTTGGTGGCAGCAAACAACTTACAAACATGTTCCCAGGAAGCATCATCAGACTTAGCATCCTTTAACTCAGCCATGGCAGAATCAATGTGGGCTTTGCTGGGTAACTTGACAACCTTCTGATCACCACCTGGGACTTGTTCACCTTCCTTTTGATCCTCACCCTTAGACTCAGAAGGTGGGTTCTCAACGGAAGGTTCAGGAATCTCATCAGGCTTGGAGGAAGTTCCCTTACTGCGTTTCGCCTTTCTCTTGATTGCTGGTGAAGCCTTCGTAGTTTCAGACTGCTTGGTTTTGGGAGGGGGTGTCTCTCCAATCGGCCTTTTGGTGGAAGCCTTATCATCTTCAACCATAGATTCAGAAGGTTTTTCAGGGTTTGGGGGCTCAGAACCATCCTTTCTCCACGGCCCCTTCCACGGCCCCTTCCACGGCCACCGCTTTTGGCTTTGGGTGGATCTTCCTTCTCCTGCTGTGCCAATGCAAGCTGTTGCCTCCGAGTAAGCACCTTGCAGAGCGAAGCCGCAGAAAGACATTAATTATATGTACGTTTGGATCTAAAATTTTTATATATACACATGCATTCATATTATAAAGCATATACATGTTGAGGAAGCAAACAAGTTTGACTTTCTTTGTTTTTCATGAACGTTTGACCTTTATTTCTTATATATATATGCATGCATGCATATTAAACTAAATGAAATCAGGCAACTTGTGAAACCAAAGCCACAACCCTTTGGCAAAACAAAACCACACATGTGCACAGAAAAAACATAATTTAATGAATTGAATAAAATGAGAAAAATAAATGTATTCAAACAAGAATCTTCAGAGCCCTCCGATTCCGAATCTCCAGAGCCCTTCGTTTCATCAGGCTTGTTGTTGTTCTTCGGAGGTGTAGCTACTTTTACACCCACAGGTGTTTCAACCACAGGTGTTTCAACCACAGGTGTTTCAACCACAGGTGTTTCTTGGGCAACCAATTCCATATCAGTTCCCAACACCAAAGTTGCAAGATTATCACCACCAAAAGGCAAAGTCTCCGGAACATACACTACCTCCCGACAAGCTGGATGCTCCCGAGCAGATTGAACTTCCGCTTCAATTTCCTGCCCAACTGACCTTAGATGATGAAATTCCAAAGGAACTATCCAACCATCTCATCCTGATGTTCTGAAGTTGAATATCAATTTGGAAACAAAAACAGTGTGGAAATATACATGTACGTCTTTAAATATATATGCATTTATAGTGTTTCATTTTTTGTTTGCGTGCATGGATACATATTTTTGTAAATATAATTAAATAAATAAATCAAAAAAATATATATATATATATATAATTTTAAATATATATATATATGTACATGCATATATATACGTGCATGCAGGCATGCATATTTTCTTTCTTTTCTTTTGAAGGTCCCCTCAATTTTTCAAAACGTACCCAAAGAAAAACAAAGCCAACAGTAACCAAAGTAAGGCCCTTACTCAGCATGTTGGATCAACCCCTGCAATTGTTGTAGTTGCGACTTCAATTGCAAGACCCGATCTGCCTTGGACAATTGATTACCTGAAGCTGATGCCTGAATGGGATGGGATGGCAAACCACCTGAGGCTGCACGTGGAGAATCGTCGATAATCATGAGATCACCTCCTTTCAAACTAAAAACGGCTGATGAAAACTCACTTTGCAAGGGTCGGGCTACAGGGCGTGCTGCTGTGGGTTCCTCACAAATTTTGACCTTTGGGGAAGGTGACTCGAGTGGTGAGGGCTCAGCAAGTCTCCACTGGGATTCAATTGATTCAATTGGGGGCGAGTCAAGCATGGCAAGAGGTTCAGGATCATATTCTGGCAATGCATCATCAACACTTGCCCCAATGAAATTATCAAACCAATTCTCATCCTGAGAATCATCCGAATCAGTCTCTGCAGCAACCAGGGCATCGAAATCATCGGCAGCCTCCCCATTAGATAAAGCCCCTATGGAACCATTCTCAGACTCATCGCCGCCAGAATTGCAAGGCTGCAGGGGTCAAAATTTAAACCCACCCAACATGAACACCCAATCAAATCTGAAGTGCCCAATTACTTTTCTGTTTAGGGTGTGGCTTGGAAAAGTAACACTTCGAATTTTTTCTTTTGTTTTTAAACATGACCCTGCATTTGATAGGCCTCCAATTCTGGATTCAAAATCCTTTGAAGCTGCAAGAACTCAGCGTCCTTATGTGGAGAGCTAATGTGGAGAACGTTGACTATTTATATATATATATATATACGTGTAAATATATAAGATATAAAAGAGAGAAGACAGAAAACTACAAACACAGGAGAGACCAAAATTGACAGAGACAAAATCCACACATACCATTCCAAAACACACGCACATGCAGTCATCTTATATAAGTTATATATATATATTTATATATATGCATGCATATAAGTATAGTTTGAATTCTGGGGAAAGAGAAGTGTCATTCTAAGCTAAATTTCTCCAAATATCCAAACGTATCTCCAATGGTTTTTGTTAAAAAACACAAATATATAGATCGCGATCTATGGTATCACAATTACACTTTCAAAAAAGAATGCTACAAACTTCAAGCTAAGGCACTACCGAACCCAATTTCTTATGAGTCTTCATCTTGACAAAGACGCACATAGAGCGAACAGCCCAAGCATCAAGCTTAATCTTGTCCTTTTGCAATACTAAGTTCATCTTGTTCCGGAAAAGATGGATCCTTACATAGATAAATGGGCTGCTGTTTTTTGGATCTTTTGGAGTTCTGGCTTATATATAAAGCATCGATCTTAAATTTCTTAATTAAGGCTATAGTGGATGCAATTAAGATACTGCATGCATGAGATGAAAAAAAGGGAAAGTGAAATAGAAAAAACTTAAATCCATATATATTAAGCTGGGGCTCTCTTTGGCCAGTGGCTTGATGTATGGAATCGGATGGCTGGGGTGTTTTGCCATACGTTCAAGAACAGGGATCAAAGCAAACTTGTTGTGAACAGCATGCTTGATGCAGATCTTAATGGACTCACCCTTCCCATCCGGTGACACCAAAAGACGGTCTGCCTCAACTGCAACCAGCCGAACCGCAGGCGCTTGCTTCCACTCCCTGCTAAGCAACTCCACATCGCAGGCCGGCTTGTCAGGGTCGGCGGCTGCATTACGTTTTGGCTGCCGTGGCATGGCTGGTCCAAGTCACGTGAGGGAGTTACAAGGGATCAAACCAAACAGCTAAAGGGTGCGTAAGCGAGTTCAACATGGTACAACATGCAGGAACCACTGCATGCAATGGATCATGCATGCGTATGCATGCATGTTTGGTATTCATATTATTTTTATAAATGTTTGTAATGCATATGATATAAGCATGGGCCCAATCCTTAGTCCAATCACCCCGTGATCGATCCAGTGGTGCCATATTCTATAAGATCTTCATCCCAAATGAACATGATCACTAAAGGTCTATATATAAAATCAAAATCTTATGAGGATATTCAGATTGCGTGATCGGTCATGTTTTTTTGATTTTTATGACCAAACTGATCCACGTTGTGGAGGATTGGTACGCAGACCCACAGTTGTCTCGATCAACACCACCAGCCCCGGAGGCCAGCTTGGATCCAGACCCACTCTGATGCCGATGCCACCAGCAAAAAGGGCGCAGCCAGCGGTGGAATGTGGTGCAGCAGGTGGTACCCCAGATTAGTACTGGTATATCACAATTCATCATGATTGGGTCATTCGTTTTAGATTCTTGGGGTCTTTGTGAACCCAGCCTTTTTTTAGCATTAAGGTCTTTTATAGCATATGCTTGAGTGGAGTCATTGATTTCATTTTCTGTTGGGGATCTCTTCCACTATGAAACATGACAATTGGATTCAGGGTACTATATCCAACCTTTTATAATTAAGCCAAAATGGCTCAAAACACCGAGGATATAGAATATATTTCCCTTAAATGACATTGTAAAATGAAAACCCGGTTTTTGAAGGGGGGGTATTCAATTCTCAGGTTGTCCTTCTTAAAGCCCGGTTTTGGCTAAAAAACCTTTCTTTCGGCCCCACATGTGGTCCGATGGCAGTTGGTTGTTTCAACCCATCGGAAAAATATTAGTCAAATTGGGAATCTCCCCTCCACCACCCCAGACATTGGATCTACCCTCCACCACCCAGGATGCAATCGTCACCATCAGGATTGATGACATTTTTTAATACAGGGACAATTAAAAACTATGCTGGTCAAAATAGGAATCTTCCCCAAATAGGGGGTAACCATAAAAAGACGTTTGAAACCACCACCTAGTATAATTCCTAAACCTGCATTAAGATAAAGTAAAGGCTGACACTGAGTAGATCTCTTACTTTTTACCACATTTTGGGGTAACCAACCCTAGTTATTGAATAGATTTGCTTTCCGTTTTGATGGCTGAATGGCCTTCTGATTTGCCACACCACCCTCGTTTGGGAAAAAATCCCTCCCTAAGTCTTGCTTCGAAACCTGGGGGAGTAGCTCCAAATCGCTCCCTGTTATGAAGGGATTTTATGAGATTTTAGATGCCCAACCTAAGTCGGTTTTTCAAACAGTTCGGTTTTGGAAAGCCGTGAACTTTCCAACTGCGGTTTCGTTGGAAAGCTTTGGGTTTTGGACGGTTCTGAAACTGCCGGGGCTTCCAGTTCGGGCCAAACGTATGCAGGACCAAAATGGTTGGCTTTCTCTAATAAAAGGTGAAGAAAAGAAGATGGGAATCAACCCCTCCCCTTCCCTTACTTGTTGGTTGCTGTTGGTCTATGGTTGCATCTTAAGGGATTCCTTGTATACAAAAAACCCAACAGCATGAACCACGAACGAAGCACCAAGGATGAATTTGCAAGTGGGTTTTAATGTTTCTTTTGGTGACTCCAATCCATAAAAGCACCTATATATTTTTCTTTAATGACCCGTCAGCGTTCAAGCTCATCTCTTTTCCCGTTGGTGCACCCCCCCCGTTACTCCCGTCAGTAAAGATTCAACATGATGTTCCCGGTTGTAATTTTTTGGTAGGTCAATGGTGGGTTGAAATATTTCACCTTCCCAGAAAGACCTGGGAGAAAAACAGCAGTTTAAACTTTCATGTCCCCCAATCCCCCTAAAACAAGCAGTTGAACAAGTTCAACCCTTCAGCAGGTAACATATGGTAACATCATATCAGCCTATCAACTCCTACTTTGCATGAAATCGGCTCGGTGAATGATGAAATTTCAAACATTTTCAGGAACCCCAAAGAAAAAAATCCTTACAACTATAGGAGCCTGTTTATTAGGTGTGAGACTTCCGTTTTTTTTGTTGATGGGCTTTTTTTGGCCACCAATGCCTTTGAACCAGGCACCACGTGTCATAGCACCATGCCGGTGCCAATAAGGTGCATCTTGATATTCTTGCTCACCTGGAAACAACGCGCACACGCCATGTATTTTGTAGCCTATGTATAAGGTCTTTTGTTGTTAATTTTAGGGAGGGTACCAGGTGGGCCCCTACCAATTAGTAAAATTATAAATGATGTTGTAAGTCTCCTATAATGTAAATGGCTAAGTGGGGTTATAACCCCTATAATTGGAGCTATAAGAAAAG
>OMLO01000740.1_pt1 | contig 22979 bp, 25 predicted proteins | sample 1674811 | NCBI WGS metagenome assembly OMLO01 (sample SAMN06265003, study PRJEB25207) | coral metagenome | isolation source: Coral host | place: Mexico:La Bocana,Puerto Morelos, Mexico | collected 2008-11-13 | reverse complement strand
TCGTGAAGCTTCCTGTACCACACAGGTCAGAAAAGATCAACCATTTGATCGCCAGCAAGTCAAAACTGAGAAATCGGTCTGAACGTCGTCAGACTTCATTGGCCCTTACGATTGCGAACAAAGCCTGTCGAACCAGAAGGCACCTTGCCGTAGTCAATGGCATTCAAGTAGGCCACCAAGTCATGGTACTGTGGCTTGAAGCGGTCAGTCAAAGCAGACATCAGCCATTTCAAATAACGTTGAACGGCCGGATCTCCGGACTGAGCCAATTCAGCATAGGACAATTCCATGGGAGCCATCTTTCCAATCTCCATAGTCGTGGTTCCCCAGTCCACCAGGCTGACTACATCAGCAGGAATACCTTCCGTTCCGGAAAGATTCACTGGAGCCGCCTTGGCCTTTGGAATCACAGGGGCTGCCTTGGCCTTGGGCATCAAAGAAGGCACCTCAGCAGCAGCGGAGCGAGAAGCTCCACCAGCAGCGCAAGAGCGAGTCCTGCCATAGCCAGTATCGACTTCTTCAGCCGAATCAGCAATCATGCGGCGCTTTGTTGCCTCAGACATCACTGGCAGCTCATTTTCCAAATGCTCAAATTCGCCATCGGAATCTTCTTCAAATTCTGGTGTGGGAAGAGCATCGGCAAATTGGGACATTGTGCCCGATGCTTGAACTCTGGCCAGCAAGGAGCGAAGGAGCTGTGCTTCTTCAAGAGTCAGCGCAGCTTGCTTGGAGAGGGACATGACTACTCACACGATACGAGGTTCGAAAAACAGGCACTGGGAACACTGGATGTTCACAAGCTGAAAGGCTGCATTATCAAAAACACGTGAAGGAACGAAAAACCTGAGACATAAACATCCCTTATGGTTATGAACAAGTTATCGTTCAGATCAAACACTTCTATGCTCACATAAAAGGATCTTACCCAAAAACATGCAAGACAAAACTAACGATCTAACGCAGGAGTGACGTTACGATCACAAAACCCTTAATTATTCACTTTGGCTAGAAGGTCCATCGAGTCTTCTCTGAAGGCGGTCTTCTCTCTCTTGAGCTTGCATCTCTAACACTGTATTTTCTGGTGAAATTTGGTATGAAGCATTTTTCATACACGATCGCAGAAGGTCCATCGGGTCACCACCATCTTTGGTGAGGCTGTCAGCAAGCATCCGGCTTGTTGGCACCCAGCGAACATGGGCCTGCATGGCCTTGACACTTTCTCGAATGATGGTCACATCAATGCTCGTACGACGATCTTCCATAGAAGTAGGTGCTGAGGGAGAAAGCAAATGATCATACAGGGATTTACAGTCAGTGACAATCAAAGGTTTTCTACACGACAGTTTATCTCGGCACTGAGACATCGGAAAGGGACCATCAAGTGTCTCAGCTAGCAGCATGAGCAACCATTCCACTGTGCTGGTTGCAATTGCCATAGATTGGCTCTCAGCGGCCATGGTGGATGACACAGCTCGGCTCAATTTATGACTTTTCCATGTTGCAGGAACCCATGGGACTAACTTACCTTCTTGAAGGTCACTATCAGTGAACGCAAGAATATGACCGGCTTGGGTATGGACACCTACATTTGCAAAAGCTGCATCAGAGTGGCACACTATGGTCAACTTTTCAGGACAAATGGGTTCAAAGACAATTGACAAATCTTGGTGAAGCCTAGATCTTCGAACTACGTTATTGGCATGACGAAGATGCTTAATCTGAGGTGATGGAAATGCTTGTTGACTCAGACTCGTCTGAGCAGCAATGTCAGGTCTCGATTGAGAGGCCAACCAATTCAACGAACCATTAATGCCCCTAAGCTGTTTAATCTGATGGGGGTCCAATTCCTTGTTAGGAGGGATGCCCTTCTTGATATGTGCTGGACGCATCTTTGATGCAAAGTTCTGCATACTCATGGTGATCTTCTTAGTCTTACTACACTGTTGATAGAAGGCTCCACAGAACTCACCACTATTGACCCGCCATTTTCTATAGGGGAATCTTTCTCTCAATTTACGGACTGCTTCTTGAAATTCAGGACCCTCCCCTCCCAATGCAGTATCATCAACGTGAACCCCCATGACACCAATGAGACGATTAGTCTGATCATTTCGAAGGGTAAAGAGGCAACTGTCGAAGGAGCTCTGACGCCATCCACACTCTTTGGCACTCTGACAAAAGGTGGAAAACCACGAAGCAGGAGCATCATTCTGACCATAAATGTTGCCTAAAACTTCAATGACAGCATCTTCAGGAACATTGGGAATACCACCTGGAGGTTGATGTGCATACAAAGGACGATATTTGTCTTCAAGAGGTCCTGCCTCGAGGAAAGCACTTTTAATGTCACCAAGTTGGAGATCCCACCTATGACTGGCTATAAGTTGCATCAGCAGCATACGACTCATTTGATTCAAGGTTGGGGATTGCAACTTACCTTCTTCGGCCTTCTGCTGAAGGTCAGGGTCTAAGTGCCCTTGCAAACACCAACGTCCTTTCACTGTGAAGCTATCAGGATTATTCACATCAGCACTTTCACCTTCTACAATGGGTTTAGGTGTGAGAACAAACCGACTACCAATGAAACGATGAGCTTGAGTCTGCTTGATCTTAGCAGCTGCTTTTCCATAATGTAACTTGACAATGCCAGGCTTGTTAGCCATGGTTTGCCATTCCAACCTTTTACCTTCATCTACCATTTCTTGAAGCCAGGGTTCATTATTGCTATGACGAAATTCTTTCTTCATGCGTTGTTGAAGGTATTCGGCTATCAACACATCAATGGTCTCACATGCATCCATGGTCTCCACAGACAAAATCTCGGTGTCCGGGGATGCTGTTCGGAGTCGGGAGGACTCTGGCTCATCAGTTCCGTCTCGGGACTCTTCAAGAACTCTTTTCACACCATGCGAGGGAACAGAAGATGAACTGGCATTTTCAGAATCCTGTGCAACAATCTCTTGGATCAATCTAGGCGTTACTTCTTTCATGATGGACACAAAGTCTTCTTGACGAAGAGCCGGAGGACGCCACAGAGCGCCAGGGCCCGACTTTTGCAGAATCTTACGTCGGACGGGACCATACGGCTCATCAGTGGAGGTTGACCCACTCACTTCGCCCTTCTCAGAAGCATATGGATGACTCGTCGCTGAATCCATGGAAGCCAGTCCTGGTGCAGGAGTGGCTGATGGTTCACTGGCAGGCACAACCGGGGAGTCTGAATGATGACCTTCGGACGACACTCGGGGATGTTCAGGTGGTGACTGAACGTCTTCGGAAACACACGGCCGTGCATGGACTTCAGGACTCATCGACGGATAATCTTGATGAATGAGATCAACATATTGCTTACTCTGAAATGTGCCACCTTCAATGAGATCTTTAATGCCTAGAAGCTGGGCATCAGGGATTTCTAGGATTTTTCTTTCTTCAGTGGTAGCCAAACGAAGTTGTTCAGGGGCTACTCTCAACACTTGACGACGGTGAACAATGATGTAATTTCTACCAACCTTGCCTAAAATAATTGCTGTTCCATACCATCTACCACCCAGTTGAAGCTTACCAGCAATCCATTTCTGATTTCTCCAATAGGCTACCATTTCACCTGGAGGAAATTCAGTGACGCAACGAGATCTGGCAGCGATAGCCAAACGGAGAGACCGGTCATCCTGTAGTTGAATGACAGCTTGTCGAGCTGCCGTACGGACCTGTTGGGATCTCTGTAAGGCTTCATCAGTCAGAGAAGCTGTGTTGGCTACCAAATTCTGGGGTTCATTCAACAGATCTGATGGTACATGAGGATTTCTTCCAAAGACAAATTGGCAAGGAGAAACACCGTGGTTCTGCAACATTTGATTCTTTACATGAGCGTGATACACACATTCCATCCATGTTTCCTGGTTATGTGGAGGATATTCAGTGATGACTTTTGAAAGAACACGTTCGAACCAACCACCATGTGACTCAGTCTTTCCTAGCTGGTAATGGGCACCAGCAGCAATTGGACGAATGTGAATACCCATATCTTCAAGGGGGACAACTAACGGTTCTCCCAAATTAGTTCCAGCGGGATCTAGAACAATTTCTTTCGGAGGACCAGCCCAAGAAAACCAATGCTCTTGAAGCAGCTTCAGCAAGACACTACTGGTTTCAGTGGTGAAGAAGGGTATCATTCGTTGATATCCACTAGCAGTATCTACGACATTCAAGGCCTTAATCTTTTGATTGGTCTGCCAACCTGGAAGAAGTTTCACATCAATACCAATCTGACTATTGAATTCCAACACACGGTGACCCTGAGCTGGAGCAGCAGCTTTCGGGTGTGATTGGCTGATGCACACTGGACATTCCAAATTACGAGCCATGGAAATGGCACGGTCGGATGCTTCAGCATTCTTCAGGATACGAACTAAGTCATTTGTTTGGGGGTGACCAAGGTTCTTGTGAACTTTCAATACGAGGGTCTTTAACTGCTCATCAGTCAATTCAGTTTTACGAGTTTCATCAGTGGCAGCTAAGATCTCCAACCAAACATGAGAAGGACAGTCATCTTGGATCACTTCTAAAACTTCATGTTTCTTGAAAGCAGGAACAGTTTCTAAAACAGCCCGAACGAACTCTTCAGTGTATTGCCCCGCAAAAGTGCTAACTCTGCCAACTTCAGGGCGACTACCGGCAACCACATCATGATGAATATGTTTTGGGTCTTGTGACCCTGGGCATGTGCGGCCTAGCACAGTCATGTCTTCATGGCTAACCAGTAATCGAGTACTCTTACGGATGTAGGAATCACTTTTGGGGAGTTGCAAACCAAAACAGCACATGTGACACTTTACTACCGGAAAACGACGGCACAGTGCCTTCATCGCAGGATAGTGCCATGTTCGGGCGCCGGTGGGATGCTCGAACAGAGCTCGGCCTCCTAAACTAGTCTGCAACTTGAACAGTTCCACACAAAAACGGATGAAGCTACGACTACGCCGAACACGGCGGAGGTATTCAAAATGATCCCACTTATGACAGTTAAGATTAAACCAACCACCTTCATCAGTGCATGGAGGACACAAAATCAACAGTTCAGGAGGATGTTCACGAATCTCTTGCATCAGTTCTTTTCTAGTTTGTGGTAGGGACAAATCTTGTCCTGTGATTAAATCAATGCTTCTGGCTTTGAAGCCAGCTTGTTCACAAACCTTAGAAAACCTTGGTGGGGAAAACACTTCAATCACCATCAGCTTATGTTTATGACCTACGGACGAAACAGATTGAACAGCAGCACAATGCTTCATCTTACTATTCAATTGTCTAGCTTGGTGAGGAGTGAACTGATTGGAACTTCCGGGTCCAATGGTTGGGTCATCATGGACGAAAGTAGAGATGACATGGCCTACTTGATTGGACAGGGCATGACGATAACTACTCTTGGATTTGGTGTGATCTATTACCTCATTAAACAACACCTTGCCAGTACTACCGTCTTTGATGATCCTACGAAACACCCTATCCCAATTTGGACCTCCTTCCCCTTCAGTGGGTGCGTGATCAATACCCCAATCTTCACGAATCCAACCATGTCTTTTGGGTCTAGGATTATTCTTTTCTTCGGTATCACACACACGGTCCTCGTTGGATGACGATGTTGATGGGTTGACCACCTCCTGAACGAGCACTTCAGCAGCAGGCGCAAACGAAGAGTGCTCCATGAGATCCAGAGTATATTGGCCAGCTGCATTCACCGTCAATGGGACCTTGACTTGATCCGCAAACAAACGAATCTCTTGCTTGTGAAAGTCGAGGCAGGCCTGAAGCGATTGCAAAGCACCTCGAGAGATCAGCAGCGGTGCATCACCTTGAACGATTGCTGCAGAAATCACTCCTCGACGGCCAGCTAAGAAAACAGGCATAGGAATGACCTCCATCGAAACTTCAGTGGCTCCGTTGCCAAACTTGAAGCTGTTGCATTCACTTCGACGGCTGGGAACGTCAATTCCAGCTTCCTTCCAGAGTTTCTCAAAAGCAGCAAGAGTGCGAGCACCGATGATGGTGCGGCCACACCCTGAATCCAGGACCCCGAACCCAGGGGAAGAAACCAACATCACCTCCGTGGGCTTTGTCTCAGACAGCAGCGGTGCTTCCACAGCAGGACAGGGATCTCGACGGGATGCAACCAAAGTTCGAAGCCGCTGCAGCAAAGTGTCCTGACAGTCAACATAGGCGACCTCCGAGGGGATCGTCTCCACATAGGCAACAAAGTCCAAGGGGGCAGTCTCGACCAAAGCAGCACCAGAAGGCTTAGAAGAGGTAGAAGACGATTGGAAGCCCTTTCCAGAGCCCTTACCAGCATCATCTCGTCGAGGTTGTCGGCATTCTCGACTCCAATGGCCTTGACGGCCACATCGATGGCACTTTGTCTTCTTTTTCAATTCCTCCACCTCAATCCGGAAGCTGCGACGAAGCTCCTTGGCAGCCGTGAACTTTCTTTGTTTCTGAAGACGATTGAGTTCAGACCTTTTCTCCTTCCAACTCACAGCGAGCACCTCGGCCACTTCAGTCTCACAGAAAGTTTCATGGAGATCGGGAGTCTCCAAAGTTGAAGAGTGATCATGCTCGGCTAAGAGCAGCTCCACATCCTTGAAGTGCACCTCTTCAGACTCCAGGGACTCTTCCGTCTCGATGTTGTTCTCCGCATTCTCGACAACGTGGGCAGCCTGAGAACGCCGAGTTCCAAGGGTCAACTCGGGATAGCAAGATCTCATAGCCGCGCTAATGACATCTCTTTTCAAGCTTCCTTGGGCACGGGCAAGAATCACAGCCTGTTGCTCAGTTGAAAGGCCAGCACGGTGCAACAGGATCCATCCTCTTGCTTCCGACGGAAAGGAAACTTGGGCACGACGAGCACAACGGTCGAAGATCTCAGTCGCCCGGGCTATCCAAGCCTTCAAAGCCTCATTGTCCTTGGCCTTGAGAGCGAACACTTCACCCAAGATCTCGCCCATCTCATCGGACGCCTCTTTCTGCGGGAATCTGGCATCAAGAAGATCCCACAACACTTGTTCTCCACCTTCTTTCTGGTAATCCTCGGCCTTCAGGTGTTCTACTGTCTCCAACGCTTTTCCACTCAGCGTGTAGATGTACGAGCCTCTTGCAGACTTGGGTAGTTTATCCAACGTCATCAGTTTGTTCTGGACCCAAGTCTTCCAACGACGGTACTCTTTCACATCCTCATCTTCGCCACTAAAGCAGCGAACGGCCCCGCCTGGGCCATCAAAGGTTGAAGCTCCAGAGGAGCTCATCGGCACCTGTGAGGGTTCCAGCCGTGGAACCACCCCACACGCAAACCATGCGCGGGAGCCAGACCGGGCTCCGCTACCAATAGCGAAATCTCACGTTCCACCAGGAACGAAAACAGGGCAAGCAAACTCCTTTTGGATCCGAAGCCAAAATGTTCCCTGCGATATGCAGGAGTCGATTGACATGTCAAGCTGGCACCTGTGGAATCAACATATATATATACGCGTGATTATACCCGTTCGCCGGTGGGCGAAGTGCCACGCCTGTCAGCCGAAATGAGTTTCTGCTGTTTTTGAAAGCGCCGAGAAACTTTTTTCCCATTTTAGTCTAACCAGCTCAAGCTGTCTGGAACAAATGCGTCTTTTGGTGCCACACAAATCTTGCCGCTGCTACAGTCATTTCTGTACAACTGCAAAGCATTCAGCACTGACATTATGCCAGGCTTTCTGTGCAATGCTGCAGCAGCGAGAACTTGAATTCTTTTGTATTTGGACGAGTAGTGTCCTTTAAGAGTGCCGCACCGACGCATGGTTGCTTTGATTTGTCCTATAGCCTATTCTCGGCGCGGTTGTCACCACCGGCCACGAAAAACTTTTATTTGGATTGCTTCACTAAACTGTCTTTTTTGTTTGCATGCACCTGCAAAGTTTTCGCATGCCGTACACTCAAAGCTCCTTTCCAAAATTTGCATGTGCGTGTAAAAACTTTGGTCAAATGACTGACTCCTTTCAAAGATGTGTTCATGCGCAAGGAAAGTCATCATCTCCGTAGCATCAAAGATGTATTCATGTGCAACGTACGTCATCAGCCCCACCCCACCCCAACCCGCCGGGGAAAGGGTATAATCACGGGTATATATACACTTCATGCGGCAGTAAATTGCATACATATATTGAAACAAAAACATATCTATATATGATCCCGGTTCGCCGTTCGCTACCACCCCCGCCCCCCTTGGTATGGTCCCAAAACCTGCGTTTTGCAGCATTCTGCATAAAAACGTGGTATTTGCAGTGTTCCTTGCACGGTGGCTGGCTGGCGCCGTCTGCAAACTGCAACCAACCTTCCGAAAACGTGTTATTTGCAATGTTTCGGCTTCGACATCGTGGAGTAGTGTTGTTGCACCCGCCGCTTCTACGTCAATTTATCATATAAGGCAAACCTTCTAATATAACGTTGCCTTCCGCCTAAAGGTTTACAGCCTCGGTAGCCGATTTTTTATCTGTCTATATCTTATCCCTGTCAAACTTTCTCTTAAAGGAACTAGTTTTCCGTGTCCAAATCCTTGTAGTGTTTTCAGCTGACATGCTCCAATCTTAAATGTTGCCTGATATCAACTTATTTCATCTCACCCTACCAGTTGCGTTGCTGTGTGTTGGAGATTGGATGGCCCCGACCCCTTCCCACAGGGCCCACCCATTCCACAGGGGGGAGCGGGTTATCACTGTTCTATCTATATCCTGAATCTATCGACACTTTCCCTTCGTTGTCTTATTTGATCTAGTTTTCAATATCTGATCTTAACTTACATCCTTGTCACTTATATCAGCATACATGCTTGTCTTGCCTGAAATCAACTTTCTTCAATCTTATCCTACCAGTTACATTGCTGTTGGTTGGAGGTTGGCTGACGCCAGCCCCTTCCCAGGGCCCACCCATTCCACAGTGGGTGAAGGGGAGAATATCCCCGTGATTGCCCGGATCAAATAACACCGTAGGTCAGCAAGCGCTCTTTTTCTATGATTGTCAGCAAGTGCTAAGTCTTGAGCCAAACGTTGTCAGAGACATACGTTTGTGCGGTTCAGCTTTACAGTAAAGTGAAGTGAAAACTTTACATGAAAGCATTGCGTAAGTCCATGTCTTAGGGGTTCCCCAAAGGAGTAAAAAACAGGAAACAAACAGACGCAATTTTTCTTTGGACTGCAGCATGATTTTCAAATGAAAACAAAATGTTTTGTTGCGACTGTACAGAATGACAATGAGAAAAGTGAAACCTACGAAGCCGCTATGAGCAGGCTAAAATCCAGACAAAGAGAATCCAACAGCGAACAAACTGATTCTATGTGAAAACTAATTCAGTTGATGTTGAGCTCCAACAATCTCATGCACCATGCAAAGTCAATCACCTCACCTCACGTAGTATCGGTTGAAAACAAAATCCTGGAATCAATGCTGTCAACAATAACGGTAGTGTCGGTGAATTGTACAATGTAAAACTGGCAACCGTTGTTTTCGGTTTAACGCCATCCCACCTATGTCCTGAAGATGATGAGGAGCGTGAATATAAGGGCCAGTGTCCTGCTTGTGGGATCCGCCGTAGTATCGGCCGTGGCTCTGGTATTGATGGGAATCATCCTGCCTGTACCACCAGTCACGGTACCTTTGGTTTCGTTGCCTTGTGCTTGTGTACCTCGAGTCCTCTTGTTTCTTGTAGCGTGGGCAGAAACTCTCACAATAAGCGGCGCGTGCTAGTCAGTGTCTTGACAAAGGTCGTAATTGGAAAGTTGACGTGGCCGCTCTGATACATTGTGTATGTAATCTGGTGCTAAGCACAATTCTTCAACGATTCTTGGTGGCCTTTCGGCAGTATATTGTTGACGATTGTAAAAGATGGAAATAAATAACATGCAATCCAGGTTGGCACTTTGTGAATTACGAGTAACAAAGTCAAAAACGTCCTGAGGTGGTGTTGACGATGAGATGTTGTATTTAATCTTGTGTTCAAGATGTGGATTCATTGCTTGAACAATATCTTCTAAAACTTCAACAACCACTCCTCCAATGTAAGTACCGCCAGTATCGGACTGGAACTGTCTGTTTGCGAAAAGTTTAAAGTCACCAGTAATGAAATCGACATATGACATGATGGTTTTTGCAAAAATGGATCTGAGCAAACCGCGAACTCGTTGTACCGACTGACGAAATGAATGTGAATTAACATGAACGGTCAAAACTCGAACTTCAGACAAACCGAGTCGCTGCGCAAAATTCTCGGGCAAACCCATTGCAGAGTAATAGGATGCATCAGTGATCTGTTCATAAGTCTCAATGTTGTCCAACTGACTTTCAGGAGTGGCGATATCCTTGCATCCAACAACATTGTGGCGACTGTCTCCAGTAAAAGCAAATCTGTGAATTGGTTCACCGGAGTATCGGTGTTCGGTACGCCTGCTTGTGCCTTCGTTGATTGTCTTCGGCCCAAAAAAGCAACGAGCAAGTACCGCGTGAATCGCCCAGAATTCATAGATGTGGGATTCCTTCTCCTTACATTCATCCCAGTGATGCATAATTTCGCCCAAGCCACATTGTGATTTGACAAAAATGGAAATTGGAGGTGAACAAAGTCGTTTGTCAGAACGGCATTTCATGCCAATAACGTTGTACTCCATGCAGAGTTCATGGTAAATTGAAAAGTTAGAACTTTCGCAAAGGGTAATGATATGTCCAGGATTGTTGACAATTACCCAAAGAGCCCAAAGAGCCTTAATTAAGGGAAAAGTCCTTAAATCAAAGCAAAAGTCCATAAAAAAAGACCTTAATTAAAGAGTTTTTCTCTAATTAAAGACCTTTGACTTTTAATTCAAGACTTTAGTCCTTAATTAAAGGCTTTTTTTAAGGTAGGTTGCTCTAATTAAAGCTTAAAGCCTTAATTAAGGACTTTTCTTTGTCTTGTAGAAAAGTCCTTAATTAAGGCCTTTTTGTTTTTCAAGAAAAATATGAAAACTTAAGGAGCTCCTGAAATAGGAGCTCCTAAAAAACCACCACCCCAGAAGCAGCAGCAGCAGCACACTTGTTTTACAGGCTAGGGGCATTGTTGTTTGCCATAAACCTTTGGGAAAAAGCCATGCCAACTGCATGAGGATTGCTGGATCACCTCGCCTGGCTGCCAATGAAGAAATTTCTCCTCCAAAGGCTTCATCTCTGTAAGTCCAGACATCGCTGGGGTTCCTAGAATTCATGAAGGATGCCATCTCCATAAACAGATGAAATTTGCCTGTAATATGAAACAAACATTTTTCTTGTGCCTGAGCATGGTCTGCCAAAGCAACATAAAAAAGAGCAAATTCTCTAGCTTTGCTAGAGAAAGTTTTGAAGTGAAACACATCATGTGAAAGCTGGGCATATGTTTCATTCAATGCCTTGGCACAGAGTTTCAAAGTATCTTCAAGAACATCTTCATTGCTGAGAAGATCCCTTGTCAACTCCAGAGAAAGGAACCAAAGCTCTGGCCTCACCAGCCTTGGCCCTAAGTTTGGGGTATGGTTTGCCAGCTGCTTGCAACATAGTTGGCTTCAGAACATCCAGCGTAGATGCAGTTTCATTCACTCTGTAAAAAAATTCTATTCGAACATGCAACTCTTTGCATTGTGCTTCCAAACTTGCCCCAGGCAGTTTAGAACATAGGATTTTGAAAGTCGAACCAAGGAATTGCTATGTGACCCTTAAGTCCATCATATGGAGCCAGTCCAGTTGTAGAATGTCCAAATCAAAGAATGGAACTCCAACGATCTCTGAGGCAAAGAGGTTCCTATTCTCAGGAAGGCGCCAAAAAGCATCCAGAGCAACCTCTCTGATTCTGCCTGGTGTCATTGAGCACTTCCAGAAGCAAGACCTCTTCTCATTCCTCAGTTTGCAGGCAAACAAGAAACAGAGACTACATCTGAGAGGAGACTCTTTGGAAAACAGGGGTTTCCTAAAATATTAACCAATGTGTGTGAAAGGAAACTCCTTGGTAAAGAGGAGTTTCCTGACATATTAGTCTGACATATAACTTTTTGGAAAACAGGAGTTTACTGAGAGATGGCCCAATGTGCACATGTCTGAAAGGAAACTCCTTGGAAAAGAGGAGTTGCCTGATTTACAAAAAAACTTGAGAGACTATCCAATGTGTTTTACAGGAGGCTCCTTGAAACATAGGAGTTTCCTTTGGCAAATGCAGCCCAAGCTCCATGCTGGAAGGTACAGCGCACTTTTATAGAAGCTCCAATCTCCTCTGACCTGTAGGAGAACTGCCCTGGGGCATGGCTTCCCAGCTTTTTTAGCTCTCTTCGATTTCCGTGCATGTCAAGGGGAGCCATCATGCCTTGCTCCAGGGAATATCCCAGCAGCCAAAAATGTGAAGCTCCACTGCATTACAGACAAGATGGCTGACCAGGCTGTCTGCTTGATCATCCAATGCTTGGGGATCGTGTTGAGGTTCAAAACTTCTATGCTTTCTGTTCTGTCAGAATTGTAGGGCGCCCCAGTACCCCAGAGGCCAAGGGCACACATTGTTCCTGGGGTGGCTCCCAGTGCAGAACAGCAAGAATGCAATCTATGCATATCCACACAATCCAGCTGGTGAAAATCATATATGCCTCTACTGCTGGAAATCTTTTCCTGCAACACAGGAAGTAATTCATGTGGCAACCAGACAGGTATCTGGACAGTTTGCTCCTCTTGTGTGTCAGGGTTAAGTCCAGGAGCAAACACCAGGTATGTCTTAGGCCAGTGATTGCCCTTGATCAATTTTCTTGCGAGGTCTCTGTTTCTGACCCCTTGCTTGTTATTCTCACCTACAACAGCCAAATCTTCCACATTGGTAGCCTGAGAAGCCATGGCATCTTTAAAAAGACCACCAGCTCTGGTGGCTGAGACTTGGTTGCTAAGAAACAAATCTGCCCTGAGTCTTTTGTCCTCAGGGACTTCAGAAAAGCCAGCTTTTCTCTTAGGATACATTGTTCTAAAACATTTGAGCCCTAAGCCACACAATTAGGAGGAGTGAGAGGCCACTCCTTCACCATGCCCACCCAGGAGTTGCTTTATTCACTCCTTCTTGTTGCAAAAGAACTTTGTGTCACCAAGACAGATGTCACCTATGGAAAAGGCACTGATAGAAACAACAACTGGCAGCAAGTCCAACTGCAGAAAGGCACATTAGAGTTCAGACAAAGGCAACTTGCCAAGCAGCCACACGCTTTTTTGATTTGCAGGGTGCAAAGGAGTCTGTGGCCGCCAGGTTCTTAATACCACCAAAGAGATGAGCCTATACATGGCTTTCTGTCTCAATGGTTCCAAATGGCAACAACCATGTCTCTAGGCTAGGATGGCTTTGCACTTGGCCATCACACGCTTGCTGCCATCAAAGTGCGCTTCGGTCTGCGCTGCAAGAGTGTCTAGCTTCAGCCACATGCTCTTTGGTCACTGTGTCAGCAGCTAGCTTGTCCAACTTGGCTGTTGCTGTGCGCAAAGTCACCAGAAAAGTGCCAAACTGCCCAAACTGGACTCTCCCAGCTTGACAACACCCTCATTCTTAGCTACTTTTCCTTCAGCGACCAGGTGTTGGAGGGTGGAAGCGTGCTTTTCCAGCTTCACTTTTCCAGACCTCAGCACATTCAGCTTCTCCTTCAAGCTGGCAGAGAGGGGGTACTGGACTTTGACAGTGCAACTGAGGCAGGTTGTTTGTCATTCATCTGCTGCAGCATCTTCTTGTCGGTACTGTCTATACCTGCTGTCAGTTTTTTGGAGTCATAGCTGACAAGCTTTCTTTCTGACAGCAAGGTGCTTTGGTAGCAGTACCTGTTCTCACCAGCATCCTTCAAAGACTTCTCTCGAGGGATAGCTTCATTCCACTCTCTCTCCTGTGGAAGACTTTTCAGGAGGTTCTCAAGGAGCTCCTTTTCCTTAGGTTTGCTGCAGTCCAAGCTGGCGATTTGGAATCCTCAGCTCAGAGTTTTGAGAGGGATATGTAGATGTGGTTCAGGTGTGGTGACTTGTTATATGATTACTTTGCTTTTCAGAACAGGTATAAAAGTTTTTAGCAAGACATCTTGATACTGTGCTTCTTTGGGAAAGAAGAAGGAGGTTCTCCTAAGTTACGAGGATCTCCTGAAGCAAAGAATTTAGAGTAAGGATAAATCCAAGGGACTGCTCAAGTAGCCACTTTGGTCACCAACAGTCTCAGTCTTGGTCTTTCCAACTCCCCTGGCTCGGTTCAGCCACTTGTAGCCTGACTTGTCTTGGTCGAAGGAATCCAACATCTCAAGTTTGCCCTGAGAGTTCCTAGGCAGACGTTGGTATTCATTGTAGAACTGAACCTTTGTCTCCAGCAAGGCAAGCTCTTGTGAGGAAACTGCCTCACTGCCATCTTTGACTTTCTGAAGCTTGGCCACAGCATTCTTTCCTTGAGTGGCCAAGTTGCTCTGCTTTCTGTTCAGGTCAGCAGCCTTTTCCTTCTCTTCTTTGATTTCTTTGGCTGTTTTTTTTTCGGAGCTGGCTGAGCTTTGCCCTTTGGAGCCATAGCTTCAGAAAGGAAAACTTCTCAGTCTAGAATTTTTCCATTTGATCACTGTTGCTGAGGTGGTGGTAAGAAGCAATCTACATTCATTTTTTTGGCTTGCAGTGCGCCATAGATGGATGATGTGAGTGCAAATGTATTGGTGTGAAAATGAGGTATGTAGATAGTCTAATATGATATACATGTAAGTCTCTACACATGTATGTGACAATGTATGTTCATATATATATATATATATATTTATTTGTGTGTACAAAAAATGAAACCACCATATGTCTGTGTATAGGTGTGTATGTAGGTATGTATGTAAGTGAGTATGTGTGAAGACAAATGCAAAAATATGAAAACAAGAAAATAAATAGGAGCCTCCTGAAATAGGAGACTCCTTCTCAATTCATTTTGAAGGAGGTATAAGTTAAGTAGGAGTGAAATTTAACTTCCATTTAGCTCCATTTAACTTGGTTTACAATTCATTTTGTTACTTAAAGGGAGTTAAATGGAGTTAAATGGGAGTCAAATTTAACTCCTATTTAACTTTTCTTGTGGATCTCAAGTCTTCGTGAATTTTGAATCCCACGAAAACTATGCAAAAAAATTTGACTTTGTAGACATTGTCTTTTAGGAGACACCTTGGGTTGAGGGGTCTCCTGTTTTTTTTCAATACGTTCCATAAACAAATATTATGAACTTCAAGTGCAATCTCATCAGCTGATCATCTTATCTCACATCATCCCATCTCACATCATCCAATCTCACATCATCCCATCTCACATCTTCCCATCCAGGATTCATCATTCTTTTTTCACTTGCATGCACACCGGCAGTCTGAGCTTCATGATGGCTCCTTACCAAGCCATAGCTCCTGCAGAACAAATGCTATCATACAAATGCCGCTCCATATTCACAGGCTCCTGGCACACAAGGACACTTTTTATCAAAGGAAAAACCTTTGCTTAAATACTTTTTTTTAATGACCAACTTTAAGAACCCCATTCCTGTTAAAATAGGAGACTCCTGAAACAAAGGAGACTCCTGGAATACAAAAAAATGGTATTGTCACTGAGGATCCAAAGGTCCTGAAGAACAGAAGGAATTTGGTGTAAGACAAGTTTGTGGATTTTTGAAATCTTGAAAAAATGACCTTAAAAAAAAACTTGAACTGAGGAGGCTCCTGAAACAAAGGAGTCTCCTGGAGTGTGTTTCTGCAGGCCTCAGTCCTAAGGCAAGTTGTCAGCATCCTTTTTGTCCTTATCCTCCTTGTCATCTTTAGCAGCTGCTGCTGCCTTGGCTTCAGCCTTTGCCTTGGCTTCAGCTTGGTGCCTCCTCCATTGATTCAGGAGAGCCCATTGTGCAGGCATCCAAGGACCAAATTCGCCCAGCCCCAATCCTACCAGGATAAACAAAGGCTTTGGTCGCAATTTTTCCACTAAAAAAAGGATACCACATTTTTTCCCCATACAAAAAAAGGAGACTCCTGAAATAGGAGTCTCCTATCAACTCTTGGAGTCCTCCATCAGGCATATAGTCATCATCAGGAATAGCAAGTGGGTCTGGGTTGCTGCAGGCGCTCCATCAACTGCTGCTCCATCCTGGCTATCAGGCCCTCCTGGACCATCAGGACGTGTGCTATTGACCACAGCTGGAGCCATTTTCTTTGACTGCTTGTCATGCCACCATTGATTGACGCGGCGCTTCTGGCCTGCCAGGGAAAAAAACAAGATTTTGTCTAGTATCGTCCAGGGGTACCTATAGTCTGTAATACTAGTTGCACTTTTTAAGGAGACCTCCTGGTGTAGGAGGTTTACCTTTTTACTTCCTCTCTCTAGACTGGCCTCTATTTTTCTGCTTCTTAACCTGATATTCATACCACTTCTGGTTCCATCCATCTGCAGTTTCAGGCTGGCCAGCCCAGGACTTTAGGTTGTTTAAGTCCTGGTGATGCAACCATGCCAGCTCCGGATTTGTTGTCACCATAAACATCTCATTCAAAGACATGAGGCCACCCCCCCCCAAAAAAAAAAACTTCAAACATATTGCCAACCTTCGCACTTACTTTTTAAGCAGCACCCTTCACGGAAATGGCTCATTTCTCCACATTTTAAGCATTGACGAACAAAGCTTGCAAAAGGAGCAGGAGATGTTACACCTCCTGGCCCCCCTGCTGCTGGAGCAGGAGGAGGAGGTGTAACGCCTCCTGGCCCATCAGCTGGTGGTACTGCAGCTGCTGCATTGGTGGCACTGGTAGGAGCGCCAGGCTGCTGGACCAATTGCATGATCTCCGCCACAATCCTGGCCCACAAAAACTTTAAAAACACCTTGCCTTTCAAAACTTGGAGTCTCCACAAAGAAAATATAGAAAAATAACATCTTTTTAGGGTCCTGAGGGCTTCATCTGTTGGAGAAGCACGACTGCTTGAAGCAGCATTTCCCATTGAAAAGGAGGAAGCACGAAAACGCGAAGGCACGAAAACGCGAAGGATGGCTGAGTTTGAGCCAGACAAAAGGCACGGCAGCTATACCAAGATCCTAATTCACACCAAAAAATCCTGATGCCTGCTGATTTTTCTTTACATGTGCCAGAACAAAGGAAAAAAAGGACACACCTGAAAAAGGAAACTCCTGAAATACATTTTTTTTAAAGGAGACTCCTGGAATAGGAGTTTCCTGCCTCCCCCCCCTCTCTTGACATTAATTCTTGTGGTTCCTGAGATACCGCTGGTCCCCATACTCTCTGATTGGGGAAGCAGTTTGTGCACACATGTTTGTGTGTACATATGTCTGTGTAAGAACATGTCTATGCCTTTGCCTACAAGACACACATCTATATATATCAGAATATACATAAAATATTTTCTATACATCCATCTGGCCCTGCTCAGATCTGCTTTGCCATTGTTTTCATCCTTTTCTCACAGAGATCATGGAGTCCACAGATCAAAAGTCACTGTGGGAACAAATTTCGAATGTTTCTGGCAGCGCTATATCCCAATTTCTGTGAGATAGTGTGCTCTTTTGCATTGTTACACTTTGATTCATGGTTCACACCATCTTTCCTTTCACTGTGCTCTACAATCAGCCTAGGCTTGCGTGGTCCAGAGCCACCACAGGTACAACCTGAGGCTTTGGTAATCCTCAAATTATGCAAAGCCAACTCAGAGCTATCAGAAGTCGATGCAGCAGCCTTTGCAGCAGCTACAGGAGCAGCCTTTGCAGCAGCTTTTGCCACAGGAGAAGCAGCCTTGGTCAATGCCTTGGCAGAGCTCTTGGACTTGGCCTTTGGCCTTTGCTTTGGACTTTGCTGATGCTTCCTGACCAGGAGCATTCAGGACCAATTAGGAACTTCAGACAATTCCCAAGTAGTGGAATTGGGCCATTGGAATTCCAAAAAAACCAGCAGACCCTTCTCTCATGCAAGCCAACTCCACAGTGCCACCAAGTAAAACGCGCTTCATGCACAAAAGCTGCTGGTCGAAAAAAGCCACCAAGGATCCTCCTGATCCTGAGACAGGTGTTTCTGCGCAGTTTTCCCTTGGACGAACTGCTCTGGTCTCTGCACAAACCTTTTTTTTGACTTTGCCAGGGCTCTGCTTCACCTTCTTTTGTTGCGGGCTCCTTGTGGCACCTTTCCAAATTGGTAAATGACAGGAACCAGGCTTGACCAGCAGCTTCACCACTTCTGCCACTGCAGGGGAAGTCTTGCGCCATTGGTCATGGATTTGCTCTTAGACCTGCAGTATTGAACAGCTGCCGCAATCTGATTGGCCCAGAACTCAGCCTCAGACTTGGGCACACTTTTTCGAAGGCTTTCAACAAAGACTTGGAAAGCAAATTCTTCAAAGGCCTGGATGTCACTTGCAGCAGGTCCAGCAGAAACTTTTTATACAGAGCAACCACCTTCTCTGGATTACTTTCCTTCGCCAGTTCAAAGGAATCAAAGTTGGCTCTGATACACTTCACCACTTCAGGTATAGATGCACTATTTGAAGCTCTGGCCATGGCAGCTAACCAACAAGCGTAAACAATTGCTTGAGCCTGCACAGCCACACAAAGCAGATAGCAGCAAACTGTTTTGTTTCAACATGCCACAATGAGATTATCAATGCTCAATCCACCAAGTTTGCAAAATTCCCAGGGGCAGTTTTTTTCTTAGGGTCTGAAATTTTGGACCCTTAACTAAGGGGTGCAAATTTAGACCAGGCGGAGGTTCTAGGAAAATTGAGCACGTTTTGACTATTATCATAATACATGATCCAAAGGAGGCACCTTTACCTAGAATCCTTTGTACAAATAGCAGGAGCAACATATGCAAGGATTGCTCCTCTATGTAGGAATTTCATCAATAATAGCAGGAGCCACCTACAAACATGTCCCTGCCATCAGTGTGCATTTTGGGTTTCAGTTACTGTCATAATTATAACCAATAGCAGGAGCCATCCAGAAAGGTGGCTCCTTAACCTAGAACCCTTTACAAATAGCAGGAGCAACATATGCAAGGATTGCTCCTTTACCTAGGACAACCATCAATAGCAGGAGTCACCTACAAAGCATGTGCCCTGTCATTAGTGTTAATTCACAAGCCACTTGAATTGGAAGTTTCAAGGAGATTGCAGCATGTAAATCTATATCTCCTGAAGAAGAAAAAACAATCTCCTCCTGTTGTCATGTTCTAAACGGAGATATGTACATTGAACACACATCTCCTTCTTTTTTAACATAAAACTTAAAAATTTACCTTCATATCCACCACGCAAGCCTCCCAGGAGTGCCATGTACGTTCATCCAACACCTCCACCAGCACCTGCACCTCGTTATCCAACTCCACCACCTGCACCCAGGAGAGATCATGCAGGAGCCTCCGATACTACGGACGATCGAGATCCACTGCCGAGACGACGGCAAGAAGTGCAAGAAGAAACCTAAAGACCTGATTTTGATTTTCGATCTGGGACCGAATTCTCAGTTAGTGGAACAAGGTAGTATTTCGACTGGTTCGAAGATGTTAGATCGTATGTTGTTACAAGGTCGAAACACTGTTCAGACCTCTGAAAACGTTATAATTATCCGCCGTATGTACCTACTCCTGAAAAGCACTTTTTACGTCAGGACCCTCAAAAGGCCGGCATGATATTTAGACCAAATCTGATGGTACACATCACAGACGAACAGTTTTCAATTCAAGTCTTGGAAGACCTTGTTACCTTCCTTAATTAAGGTCTTTTCATGGCTTAAATGAAAAGGGCTTAATTAAGGGAAAAGGCCTTAATTAGAGACGCCTTCATTAAGGACTTTTCTAATTAAGGACTTTTGGGCTCTTTAGGTAAATAAGGCAGTACAAGTCGTTTCCCCAGTTCTTCTTCATCGTTCCTGATCTCTCTCGGAAAACGCTTTCGGTTAGCGAACCATGGCGTGCGTTTGAGATTGCCCACAGTAAGATAAAAAGTTGATACGTTGAAATATTCTTGTGACGTATTCAGAGGATGGTCACGAAGGACTGCTCGGCCAGCGAGAACATTACGTCCAAGTTCGGTTTTGGAACTGCCTCAGCTTTTGGATTCAGCGGTGGAGTTGCTGGTGTAATTGGTGTTGCACTTGAGGCTGCAGCTGAGGATGGATCAGGCGGTGTCATCTTGTTCGGGCTCGGGCTTCGAACAGGTCTTGCTGGAGGTGCTGGAATACCGCCACTCTTATCCTCTTTCTTGACCTTCTCAATTGTTTTCTTCACCGTGGTATCGGTGGTTGTTGTAGATGGTTGGTCTGTTTTCACCGTTGTATCGGTGCTTGCCAAATGCTGCAAATGTGCAGGAGGTGGCTTTGGAGGCTTGCTTGCTTGAGGAGGTTCTTCCTTCGGCTGTTGTCTTTCAGCCACAAACTTCGGAGGCCCTTTCGTCTTCATATTCAAAGGTGCAGGATCCGTCCTGAATTCTTACCGCCTGTGCGTAGTTTTGGATGTCAGACGACCCCAGAGTGTGTTTGCCCTACCGACGAGCCAATGATCAGTACCAGCGCCTGGAGCCTTTCCAGTGCTGAAGTTGAGTGCTGAGGCGCAAGCCAGATGTGTATAAACACATGTTAATTCCTTTGTACAGGGTTCTATCCTTGTATCAACGCATCTAGTGTGTTTTACTTTTGTTATGTTTAAGAGCTCGTTTGCCAGATGTGCAAAACTTTGAGAGGTGACCTATGCCGCTGCCCTCTCCAAAAAGTGTCTCAGTTTCATGTTAGGGCGTCAATGAGTATGCACATGGTGCGAAGCATGCAAAGTGGTTTTTTGCTGTGGAAGCTGATATGTGTGTTGGCATTTATAACTGTCTACTTGGGAAATCTTTACTTTTGAAATGCTTTTACTTTTGTGAAATGTTTACTTGTGTATACTTGCGAAATGCTTCTTTTGTGAAATGTTTACTTGTGTACTTGTGAAATATTTACTTGTGACACGCTTACTTTTGTAAATGCTTACTTGTGTATACTTGTGAACTTCTTACGTGTGAAATGTTTACCTTTGTGAAAGTTTCGATATGGTATAGAAGATTTCTATAGTAAAAAGTTACTAGTCTTACATTACGCACAAGTAAAAAGTTACTAGTTGAAAAGTTAAATCGCCACACAGGTAGGAAACGCCACACAGGTAAATCGCCACAAAGGTAAAAACTGCACAGGTAACGCTACAAAGCTCATGAAAGATGAATTTGTGAATGAAGCAAAAAGGTTTCATGTCACTTGCAAAACATTGATGTATTTAACATTTGTTTGTTTTAGAAAAGTTTTTGTTGTGGCAACAACTATCTGTTATATTTGTTTTTTGTACTTGTGATTTAATGTAAGTTCTATTTGTTGTGTTTTCAGCAGAAAAACAATATATTTGCTCGCCAATTTTTCAAAGTTTGAAGGAAACAATGACACACGTTGTGGTGCAGTTTTGGTGCGGTTTCAAATTAGTAAATTTAGTAAGGTTACTAAATTCATCAAATTTACTAAGCTTCAAATTATTGTATTTTCAAAAAACTAATTTTGATGAAATTACTCATTTAACAGGGCCTACTAAATTTAGTAGTTTAGCAGACTCAGGGTGACTGGTTTGGTGGCCTCGTATGGTTTTCAACGTCAAATTCCTCAATCACATCTTTTGCAAAAGGGTTTGCATACCACACTGTTGAAGGAGGATTCCAATCGTGTGAGGTATGACAGTCCATGGGAAATGATTGCATGCCTTGGATGGCCTGCTACCACCATACTGCCGCATGATTTCAGACAAACTATGACTATTTGCGCGAATGCACTGAGCTCATTGCATGCCTTGGCACAACTTCAAGAGTTGCGATGATTCTGAAGGATGAGTCGCCATTTGAGAGCATGTCATGGGTGGATAGGCTTGCGAAGCTTAGGCAGAATATGGTAGTACTGCATCAGTGCAGACATGAAGATGATGGCAGATATCGGTTTTTGGTGCCTGTGGAAAAGGTACCTGCAGAGATCCCTGTACAGACTGCTTCAATAGTTCCGGATTTTTCGAATGCTGAGGGACCGAAGGTCACTGCAGACTGTTTTTTTTTGGGGTCCCTGATCACGATCACCATCATTGTCCTGGTCTGGTTGTTGGTCCTGTCGAACTTAGGTTGCCTGAATCAGATGGTTGTGAGGTGGATGCCTTGTAACCGATGTGACGACTGACCCATACTTTGAAGATGCCATGGAAGAAGACATACGCATTTCGGGGGCGCTACACACTTCCATTTCGCGGGCGCTACACACTTCCATTTCGGGTGATTTTGAGGATAACCATGATGATAAACAAAATGAGGAACCCCCCAACACGGTTCACCAGGTCATGAAAGTCCATGAGCTTTTGGGATCCTTTGTTGGGAACATTAATGAGCTTTTGGCCCCCACAATTGAACAAAAGAAAGTTGAACAGGTGGTGCGAGACGATGGTTGCGTTGTTGGTGACAAGCGTGTTTTGCATGTTGATGATACCTGGCACTGGGGGATTGGCATTCACGATAGGTACACCACCTTTCTCAAGCATGCCTCTGCCTTGAAGATCAGGTTAGGCAGAATCCTGACTATTAGCTTATAGACAAAATCCTGACTAATAGTTCAAAAAAAAATAAACTATTAGCTAGATCTTTTTAGGTTATTTGATGAAATAACCTAACCTTTTTTTGAGTCTATTTCCTAGAATAACCTTTTAATAGCCCTTCGCAGTTTCATGTGAAACTTCAAACAAAGTACAAATAGGCCTTCGCAGTTTAATGTGAAACTTCAAACAAAGTACACATAGGCCTTCGCAGTTTAATGTGAAACTTCAAACACAGTACAAATAGGCCTTCGCAGTTTAATGTGAAACTTCAAACAAAGTACAAATAGGCCTTCGCAGTTTAATGTGAAACTTCAAACAAAGTACAAATAGGCCTTC
>OMLO01000739.1_pt1 | contig 22988 bp, 12 predicted proteins | sample 1674811 | NCBI WGS metagenome assembly OMLO01 (sample SAMN06265003, study PRJEB25207) | coral metagenome | isolation source: Coral host | place: Mexico:La Bocana,Puerto Morelos, Mexico | collected 2008-11-13 | reverse complement strand
TTTATTTCAAAGTCACCTGAAGCCTTCAATGAATCTCAAGGATTTACAATTACCATTCATTTGAGCCAAACACCAGGAGATAGAGGGTGAGTTTCATGTTGTTGCTCTGTGATGTTACATACACAAAGTGGAACTCCCATTTTCTCTTTTCACTGTGATGTGGAGCTGCAGCAGCCTCACGATTAGTGTGCTCTCCTCTGGATTGGGTGGCCTGGGTTCAAGCTCTGGCCAGAGACACTGTGTTGTGTTCTTGGGCAAGGTACTTGACGTCAACTTGTGGTGCCTCTCTTCACCCAGGCGTTAAAATGGGTACTGTTCCTTTATGCTCATGCATGGTGCAAATGTTCCCTTATTTTTTTCAGGTTTCTAATAGTAAGTGTTTTTAATTAACTCAATATCTAAACCAAAATTTGTTTTATCCAAGAACTTTTATTTCTGCATTTCTTTTGATTTAATCTGAAAATAACTTCAATGTTCATCAATATATAAATTACTTAGTGTGCCCTTGTCATTTTCATTGATTATCTTTCAGTATTATTGTAAAAAAAGACAACAACACAAGTTTAGTGTTTGCAGTTTCTGCTGACAGTGGTGATCGCCAAATATCTCTGGAATATCTCAATGTGAGTGGATTGAGGAACACATGGCATGTCAACTATAGTTTAGCCGATGGACAGTGTCACCATGTGGCAGTTGTGCTCTTTAGCTCTACAATACAACTGTACGTTGATGCAGTTCTTGTAGTTGAAGAGGTTACTTACCAAAACCTCTGGAACCAGAGTGGAAGTATCTTCTTAGGAGGAATGCCAAATGCTTCACAAGATCAGTCCTTTGAAGGTAATTACAAAATGAGTGGCAAAGGTTAAAATGTACAAATTCTAGTCAGTTCTCATTTTATGAAATGCTACAGTACAAATCCTAACCACTTACTTGAATGTAACACCCCTTTTACAGCATAAGTAATGAATAAGTGATACCACATTTTGGGTGCTGCTAATTAGCTGTCATTTCAATGGTTGTGCATGGATTTCGTCTGCATACTTAAAAGTTAAAAATTATGCATACCTTATGTCACATAATGAACAATAGGTATAGCTGGTCATCTGCTCTATTAACTGCATATGGTTTTTTCACAACTTTCATTTTTGCAGCCCCTAGTAGTATAAGTGTGTGTAGTATGACAGACTGTAGTGTGACAGACTGCAGTTTGACAAGCAACCTTTTAAGTGTTGGTGAAGACCAGGAGTCAATTTAATAATGAAATGACACTTGTAGTTTTTACATGTGTATTAAATGTACAGCTTGCAAGTACAAGGATTCAATAGAAGTATTTTCTACAATGAAATTTACATGTGTATCGCAAGTCAGATACAAGTTTATATTAAAATTGTAGCCCTACATTTGAAAATCTGCTTGACTGCACATAATTTTATTTTAGAAATGCAAATTTGATCCTTACCATATTTTACATGTGTAGCAGTACACCTGTAATTATAATTCAGACACTTGTAACCTGGACTTGTAATGATGTCTATTAACCTCGTTTTTGTCTGCCCTGTAAATACAATAGTACAACTTGTAGATCATAAGTAGTGTTAACATTTTAGTAAATGACACCAGGGTTGTGTTCCAATAGACCATATTCTTGATCAGAGTCTTGGTATTGCACTGGAACTAAGCTTGCAATTGAGGCTCATGCAGGGAAATATCATTAAAAAGAGAAAAATGTCATTTGCGTCTGAAATTACTCCCTGCATTAGCCTCAATTGCAAGCAATACCGGGAGGATAAATATGTCCTATTAGTATCACCCAACTAGTGGACTAATGCAAATCCTGTATTTTGATTGTCTACGCTACTAAAGGACTATTAGTAATAGTCATCAAGTAGTGAAATTCTTTCATTTTTTTCCCAAATAAATATTTCTTCAATTTGCATTTGCAAACTTTATTATTGCTTTTTCTGTCTGACTAGTTGGGTGATACTAAAACAATTAGACCCTTCGCCCTCAAGGGCCATGGGTCAATAGCCCTTGCGGGTTACAGGTCTAATTGTTAATTAGAAGTCAAGATCAATAGACCACCTTTCATATATTAAAATTCAGCTTGCTAACGAGGCTTGGTGGACACAAACAAAGTGTGCCCTGTAGGCCTCGCTACCAAACTGAATTCTAATATATCGAAAGTGGCCTATTAGTTGACCTATTGCAAATACCAACGCATTTCGGTCAGCGGGAAGTGAACATGCGACAGTAGGTATGCTATCTATGGGGACCAGAAGTATTGCATCCTCAAAAGCACTTCAACTCATTAATTTGCACATTGTAGGACTGAGGGTCACTATGTCAAAAATTAGACAGTTGTTGTAACCCAATGCTCCATTTGCTTGTTTCTTACAGGAGAGCTCGGTTCAGCTCACCTTTATGACAGACTTCTCCTTCCATCAGAGATCAAAGCAGATGCCACGGGGCTAAACCTTCGTAACCCACGTCTGGCACCACGCTGTAGGTGTCACATGAATTATCCATCAGTTTCATTGGATGTTGATGGCCTTTACTGTGTCAATCCCAAAAACAACCAAACAGTCAGGCGTGTTAATGTGAAAGCGCATTTTGAGGGTATGGCCAATGATGGTAACCATGATACTTGGTGGCAATCTAAGAGAGGGCGAGTCCCAATAAATTTTACAGTGAGTCTGGGTGGCGTAAAACAAGTGTTAGTCGTCAAGATATCGTTTAAATGGTGGCCACCGAGAGGCTTAATTCTTTTAAAATCTGCAGATTACGGTGTGACATGGTTGCCATGGCAATATTTTGCTCAAGATTGCAGAGCTACCTTTGGGATGGAAAATCGTGGAAAGCTGGACTTTCCTAACAGTGCTGAATGTATTGAAGGATACTCATATCCTATCCACGGCGAGACCGTGCCGTTTTATTTACTTCAACCTACAAGACCAGCAGCAAATAGTTTTGAGACGAATTCAACTCTTCAGGAGTTTTCTTTTGCCACTCACGTTAGGTTGTCAATGGTTTCATATCTGGGAAATTCACAAGAGAAGACAGATTATTTTGCTATTTCAGAGATTGAAGTCTATGGAAGAAACTGCAGTTGTCCGTTTCAAAGAAATGTTTCGTCTTGTCAGTGTGTTGGAGACATTGTTAGGCCACCAAAGTGCAATGGAACGTTGAAGTTCGACAGTGAATACTACGCGAGGAGCATCTTCGATCAGACACCGATTGGGATTCCAATTCTTCAAGGTAAGGTTAAAAGCGGGTAATGATTATAACTTTGGAATAAAAAGCCGCATGTGCCCTCCAAGAACCACTGACAGACTACCAGGCCAGGGTTGTTTGAAAGGCGGATAACTCTATCCGTCTCTCAGCTTATACACAACTTGGGCCCGGTCAACAGGAACCATGAGGTTAAACCCGAGAAAAGGCTCCATCTGATTGGCTACACAATGGCTCAGGTCTAATACTGAAAGATGGCACCGAGAACTGGTCAGTCTTGGAATATGACATCAGCTTAACCTTTCAGTGTAGTTTCTGAAATAGGAAATTTTTTGTGGCTCGATAGATCAGTCAGTGGATCAGTGCTAAAACAATTATGCAGCTCGCTCACAGTTTCTATCAAGTTTTTTAGTTGGCGAAGAGTTTCACTGTCGGGAGGCGTTATGGCCTTATGGTTAGTGCGCGGGACTCGAGTGCTCCGGTTTTGAGCCCTGGCAGAGTTCATTGTGGCTTGTTTTTGGGCAAGACTCTTTACTTTCACAGTGGCTCTCTCCACCCAGTGGTATAAATGGGCACCAGTAAATTGAATGTAACCCTGGGATGGACTAGCATCCCATCACTTCATGCTATAGAAACTAGAGATTAGCGCCGGTCCTCTAGGCCACTCGGGTAGTACACAGATTTTACGTTACTGTCAACGGAATGTAACCTCGTGCTCGGCGTCTAATAGTTAAATAGTAGTTGCTTGCTTACTAGAGTCTCCAAATTTCAAGCTTGGTTCTGATCGCTCAATATTTAGCAATGAAAAAAAGGTAAAAAATTGACTTTTACCAGGGAAAGCGTGCTGATGCATTCAAGTTTACATAGGAGATCAATTTTGAGTGTTAGGTTACTAATTTAAATTGTTTTTTTTTTTAATTGCAAAACACATAATTACTAACATTGTACTTACTCCACTAACAATACTTACACTACTTACAATACAACAAAATACAATATTTAAATCTACTACTTACACTATTTACCATGCGAATCTTACATCACAAGGACACGCTTACACGGAAAAAGAATGCAATAACTTACACTACCATCAGTTTTTACTTGTTTACTTATTATTTTTATTATTATTACTTATAAATACAACGTTTCAAATTACTCTATTACAATAACCTACAAAACTACACATAAACTATTATTCATTTTTATTTGTATTTTTATTTGTATTTTTCTAGTTCACGTCAGCAGTCCATGTGTCAGGTCTGCGCAAGTTTCTTACTCCATAATTGAAAGAAATGACTCGGGCTCTTTCCAAATTGAAAACTCAACGGGAGTCTTCAAACTTCGTTCGTATGCGCCACTGAACAGTACATTCCAGTTCCTGGTAGAAGCCCGACTGCACAATGACGAACATCTGGTTAACAGCTCAACAACACTTGTGTTAATTCAAGTTATATCTCGTGACACATTGAACGCGCGTACTATTGTGAATTTCGAAACAGAGAAATTAGGTTTCCTTCAAAACAAAAGAATATCAAACCTCGCGCAACAGTTTGGGTTTTTCGTGAATGGTGGTCCAGACCGCGAGGGAAGTTTACGCGCGTTTGTTGGAGAGGTGAGTGCTGATATGAACTATACAACATCACGTGAACAAGCCATGCATGTGAAAGCGGTGCTGATTAGCAGTGATGTGTATTGGGACAGGCCAGTGGTGCGTGTTATTGCGCAAGTGCAGGACCAGTCATATAACGTGCGTACATTGGTGGAGGACAGCGAGGTTGTTGTTAAAGTCGAACCCAGTGCCAACCTGTCAATGATTGATGGAAGTATTTTACAAGTAAGTAAACCACGTGTGTTTGTAGAATACGTTTCATTATTATATGGCTAGCTACGCGAATCGGCAAGATGAACCGAACTGCTCCGTGATTGGCTACCCGAGCGGCTAAGATGACACTATCTTGCCCGCTCGGGAATACCCGCAGTATCCCGCGAGAAGATAGCGTTCTTTTTCCATATAATAAATCCCTTATTGGCCAGGCTTGATCAGTTAAGATTGCTGGATATTGGGCTCGTTCTGTATTTTTGCGTGTTTATGGACCTTGACTCAGACTTGGTCCATGCAAAAACATGCAAAAAAAAACATGGGCAATATCCAACCATCTTGACCTCACGCTTGGTTAGTAACCCATGTATACATTGCCCAAACTGGAGCAGTAAAACAATAACGGAGTGTTTTCGTCGAGTAACTTGCGATTGGTTGATTGATTGTTTGATTGACGTTTTTGCTGTAGTCAATTGCCAAGCCAAGTGCATCCAGTGGTATTGCCGAAATCCAGGTAACTTTGCCTCCTCAATGGTTCTCAGACCCCTCTCTTGTTGATCCTGAAGTGGTAACCATCACTTACCGACTCCGCAACTCTGCTTCGCCTCCTAAGTTACTAGGCAACGCTACAATTCACCCGCGAGACGACCCACAGTTGTTTTCAAATGACGTGTACGGTGTCCTTCCTTTAGATAGTGTATTCGTGGGAAGAACATTCAGCTTTTCGATTTACTGCGATTCCTCGTACGCAGTAGCCTCGTTTGGGATAAGGCTAGCAGTTGGTCCGTCGCTTGTCATTGTGGGATCACAGGTTGATGGACAGCAATGGGTTCATGTTGCTGTTAATCGGAGCTCTTCTGAATGGATTGTGAGTGCAGCGTTAACTGATCCTGAAGCTGCACCTCAAGGATTTGTCAAAAATGCCAAGCTGGTTAGTTTTCAAGTTAAAGTGAAGGAGATGGCTACACCTGATACAAACGCTACTCTTACTGCTGAGGTAAGTACATAGGATAATATATGGCGTGACTAGGAGCCAGCGACGAGATCTGATCTTCAAGTCAACAACAATTGATTTTTTTTGCATGGATCTCAGTGTAGCTCAGTGTAGAAGGAAAGCTTGCAACTGAGCAAAATTTGAAAATGCGCGTAGTTCAACATATTCTATGAGGAAAACCGTCTTTTTCTACATTTTTTAATACACGTGGGTCCCCGAATTAAGTCTCTTTTGGTTTTTATTTTCTTATCTAGGTAGCTTACCTGAGTAACATTAACAACGAAGAAATTGAAGTCGGCGGTCAGTCACTTCCTGTCATGGCGGCCATGGTTGATGGTTTCAGTCCAGACAGGCACACTCTAGGGACGATACGAGTTGCCTCCAACGATATCACACAACTAATACCTTACACTGAACCTTCTGAACTAGTCAACACAGCTGTTATAAATGGACACATCGTGATGGCAAACATAAAGCTCCTGGCTGTTCAAAGGTCAGGTGACGTCACAACGCTTTCTGAAGCAAATTGCACGAGTCTTTCGAAAGCTCTCCAAGTTACTAAGAACTGTTCGAGCATATTTCTTAACGGTAGCGAGTCCGAGGGATCACCCGAAGCGCGGGTACAAGTCGAGTACGGTCACGTTATGGCAATTGTGTCAATCCGTGTGTGGTATCCATCTCTGCCTTTGAACCTGACTCTGAATTACCCAGAGCTCGCGGAAGTGTCGGGTTGGTTTGAATTTGATGCGTCTAGCGGTAAATGTGCTCAGCGCTATCAATGGAGCGAAGTGTATTCTGAAGCTCTTTTCACTTACGACGGAATCCACTTTGAGAACATATCGACCACAAGTCTCGTTCGTGAAATTCTTTCAAGTTTGAATAAGTCTGTAGCGGTTGTGGATAGCTTCGGTAACGTTCGTGGAATGTCTTCAGGTCGAGCAACTATCACAGCTGTAAATCCATTGAATGGTGTTTTTCTTGGTAGCGCTGAAGTCTGGGTGACCTCCTTAAGACGCGTCACTGTCCAGGTGATTGACATCGTTATGGTTACTAATCTGAGTGTTAGCATTCCCGCTTCACCCTACCCCAGACTGTCAACACAGATTGCCATGGCTTCTGTTCATCAAGATCTACGTCGTGATCACACACGTGGCTCTCTCGTGGCTTGCGTTTCTTTCAGCGATGGCAGAAGGCAAAAATTGAACTCTGAACTAGGCCTTCAGCTGAAGTCACTTGATGATCACGTGCTGCGAATCATTGGCCAATCAGAGGCCATTTCCGTCGGCTCTGGAGCTGGGATGCTTCAAGCTATTTGGGCCTTGCCTGTAAGCCTTTGCTTCCCGAACGGGTTTAGCCTTGGTGTAGGTTATGAAATGACGAATGTGAGTTTGTCACCTCCCATAGCGCTTGAAATAACTGGTGTCAGTAAGCAAATTGCCGTGCCAGGAGATCCTGCCACTGTCGCAGGGATACCGACATCAAGCCCCATCGTCGTGACTTTAGTGTTCGAAAATGACCATCGCGTGGACATGAGCTCAGACACCAGAACAGTTTACGACTTGAGTAAATCTGACGGCTTCTTTACTGTACAGCGCGACCCCAACAATGTTCCAATGATAAAACCAGGCGGTGAAGGAGGCAGAAAAGAATTAGTGGTGCGTTTCACTCACTTTGCAATCTCACGTTCTGTTTCAGTCAATATAGTGAAGTTCTTAGATTTTGCGTTAAATGCGAAACCCTACCCACCCTACCCTGAGTCTCCATCGATCAATTCGTTGAGTCGTATTGCTGATACAAACTCATATGAAATGGCCTCGTTGAACCTCGCCATGGTTTTGACCGATGGTTCCACCTATGACATCACTCGGCATGAACTGACGTCATTTTCATCCAGATCTCCAGATGTCATAGAAGTTGGACAAAACGCTGCGAACCGCGTGACAGTAAAACGTAACGTGACATCGACCTCGGCCATTCTTGATGGCGTTTTTAGCACTGTTGGCTCTATGGATTTGTTGATGCATGTGCAAAGCTCTCCTGTAAATGTTGCTAAGATAACTGATTTCGTCTTGTTACCAGAAAACAACAGAACTTTGTCTGGTGTGCGAAACTCTCCTGTAGCGCAAGTTGAGTTATCTTTGACGTTCAGCAATGGAAGAGAAGTGATAAATTTTTTTGAGAAACGTTCTGCGTTATTTCCGGGATTGATCACCTTGAGCAGTGAAAATAGTCACGTGTTCAGTGTAGATTCCTCTTCAGGTCAAATCACGCTTCGTGGAAACTACCACCAAAGACTATCTCTAACTGCTACTGCTGCAGTTTCTATGGTAACGTCTAAGATGACAGTTGCTTGCAACCTCCTACCGGCAATCGGTGACGTCGATCTCGGAGAAGAAACAGGCTTACCCTTACCGCCAAAGACTGTTGGATCACTGGTCCGCATTCAAGCGCGTTTGAACGCAGGGGAAGACCAAGATGTCAAAATGATTGATTTATCCTTAAGCTACGATCGAGCAAAATTAGGTTTAGTATCTGTAGCAAAAGGAAGTGATTGGACAACCTGTTTATCCGACCTTAGCATCACTGGACAGATATCAATCGATTGTTCGAGCGACTCGTCGTTAAATGGACTTGTTGAAGTCGCGGTAATTTTTTTCAATGCCTCTAACCCGGGCTTAGCTGGAATTCTCGGTTCTGTAACTACGGACCTCGGGACCTTTTCTCTTGTAGCCGGTGATGTAGAACAGGAAATTGTGGGAAGCAATAAAAGAAGGCGGCGCAGTCTCAATGACCAAGATAGAAGAGACTTGCTCGAAGGTCATAAACAACGCATGCGTAGATCAGTGTTTTGTGCCAGTCCTCCTTGTCAGTGTGATGAGCCATTACTTACTGGTGATGTGAACAGGGATTGTCTCTTTGACCTTGGCGATGTTATGTTTGTACTTAGGTTTTACTCGTTTTCAATCTTTAATTTCTCGAACGATGCTGGTGATCTCCTTGTCCAATCACTGACATCCAATCAGTCACGTGACCTTGACGTAGACAGAAACACCGTGGTGAACCCAGCCGATGCATTTTACCTGGTGAGAGCGCTGCTGGGTTTAGTTCGCTTTGTTTCTGCTCCAAGCGTGACTCCAGTTCAAGTTATCAGTTCTGATTGTCAGCTGTCATTCAGCGTTACTTTAATGTCAAAGAATGGCCCTGCCTCCGATACCGACACTTTTGTCTTTTTCGACGTCACTTACAGGGGGAGCGCTATTGATTTTGCAGGGTCCACTGGATCTAGCAGAGCTGTTGGTATGTCTGGGAATGTGATCCGAGGAATAAGTCGAGGTAACGGAAGCTTTGGTGTCCAGGCTCCCTTTGAGCTCGTACAAGACAGTGTTGGCCTGAGCGTGTTTCATGTTACTCTTGACTCGAAGAACGGAACAAGTTTTCAACGATTGTCTGCGTTGCTTGGCAATCCTCGTCCGCCGTACTTTTTCCCATTCCGATTATCTGCAGACCTAAACATTTCTGGTCAAATTGTAAGCTTTAACGCGAACAACGACTACAATCCCTTCGTCTTGTTTAACAATACTCTGAGTTCTGCGGATTGCATCAACAATTTCAGGCCAGAGTTTGAAAAGCTCTTCTATCACGCCAATGTTTCGGAAAATGCAACGGTGAATTCTTCAATCATTTCTGTCAATGCCACTGATCTGGATCAAGGAGACAGCGGAAAAATCAGCTACAGTCTTGCAAGCGATGAAGCGCTGCCTTTTGCTGTAAATTCAACCTCGGGTGTCATTCGCATTATCAGATCTTTAGACAGAGAAGAGAAGGCCTGGTACAATCTGACAGTCAGAGCCACCGACGGAGGAGCCCCGGGGCGAGAAAAGTTTGCTCATACGTTCGTGTTTGTTATGATCTATGACGTGAACGACAATGCTCCAGTTGTCACTAAAATCGTACCTGGTCATGTGATTAAAATCCCCGAGAATGCTGAGGTGGAAAGCCCGCTGGCTAGAGTGATTGCCTCAGACGCAGATGTCGGGGAAAATGCGAGACTAAGTTTCCGTCTTGATGGAAACTCTTCATCAAACGGGCCGTTTGTAATGAATGCAACAACTGGTGAAGTGGTATTGAACAGTTCTTTGCAAGGAAAAGTTGGAGATATTTTCAAGGTTACAGTGTTGATTTCAGATCATGGAATTCCTGTGTTGTCTGTGAATACAACAGTTGAGTTTTGGATAACCTACGCTACTGATGTTGAAATATTTTTCATTTCACAATTTTATATAGCGAACGTGACAGAAAACAGCGTACAAAACACGAGTGTTGTTCAAGTTAAGGCCTATGTTCCTGGACTTCCTTCAGCTGATATCTTTTATTCTATAAGCGACAACGAAGCATTAAAAATCGATTCAGGCAGTGGTATAATACTGGTGAATTCTACAATTGACCGTGAAGCCAACGAATTTTTCTTACTGACAGTAACTTCACATTACGGACAGAATATTAGCAACAATGCTACCGTGAATGTCACTGTTTTGGATCAAAACGATAATGCACCAATCCCTTATCCTGTCACTTGGCGGGCCATCCCGTACAATCTACCCTTAGGCAGCGAAGTGTGGCGGGTCAATGCATCAGATAAAGACATTGGTAGGAATGCCGTCCTTAAGTTCTCTTTACTCGAAGACGTCTCCAGTCGCTTTGCAATCAACAGAGAAAGTGGAGTGATTTTCCTTAATTCGTCGTTGCTTGACCTGAGCGAAAGTTTCGTGCAGCTTTCAATTGAAGTTTCTGATTCAGGGATACCTTCGCTCTCTGCTAAGCTTACTGTAAATATCTCAGTTCTATTTCCACCTCTATTTAATCACAGTAGTATCAACATCTCTACACCCGAAGATGTTTCAATTAACAAGGTTTTGTACACTTTTACACCAAGGAATATTTCTGGACAAGATCTCCACACATACTTTACCATATCTGATGGCAACTTTGGCGACAAATTTTCGATTCGAAATCTTACCGGAGAGGTTTTAATTCAAACAAGTTTGGATAGAGAAGAAGTCAGTTTTTATTCACTATCTCTCCACGCGTTAAACTTTGCAGTTGAACTTTTCGCAGAAATTCAACCCACAGAACTCTCGCTAAATATCACTGTTCTTGACGTCAATGATAATGCGCCATATATAGAAGCTATTAAGCCAATCACCGTCAAGAACACTGCTCACGTGGGTTACACGTTGTTGCGCGTGAATGCCACCGACGCCGATGAAGATCTTAATGCGCAACTGCAGTACAAAATAGCTTCCGGTAACGAACTTAATAAATTCGTTATTGACAATCTCGGTTTCCTCCGGTTAAACAGATCGCTTTTATACGACAGCATTCCTTGGTTTTTCCTCACCATAAACGTGACTGATCTTGGATCTCCAATGCTCTACAACACAACTGGAATTAACGTGACAGTTAAGGATGACCGGAGCCCGCCTCATTTCAATCAAACATTTTACAATGTCTCCATTCTGGAAGACAGTCTCCCTGGGAGCGAAGTTGTTATAGTTTTCGCCACAGACCTTAACGGAGACAGAATCCTTTACAACATATCTTCGACATTTGCGAACGTTTCTTCTATCTTCAAGGTCAATTCTTCCTCGGGGATCATAACAACTTTAAAAAAGCTTGACCGAGAAATTCGCGACACATATCAGTTTGAAATAAATGCTTGTAAGTATTCACCGCTGACTGGTCAGAAATATTTCGACAATGCTACTATATATGTGCATATTTTAGATGTCAATGATGACCGGCCTCGATTTGAACAGAGTGTTTACACAGTGGAGTTGGATGAGGAGAACTCTCCTGGGGTACTGTTGATGTCTATCCACGCTGATGACAGGGACCAAGGACTCAATTCTCTGCTATCGTACACGATTATTTCAGGAAACGAAAGTGTGTTTAGCATAAACAGTTCAAACGGTGAAATAAGTGTATTGATATCTCTCGACTTCGAGACACAGCACCAGTTGAATTTCACAGTGCAAGCTAAGGATCATGGGATACCACCTCTCGAAGCCAACGCGTCTGTTATAGTTAACATCCAGGATATCAACGACAATGCCCCAATTATTGACAGCAACTTAACGTACAACCTGACTTTACTGGAAAACGTGCCAGAAGGAACATTTGTAGTCCAAATCAACGCTACTGACGCGGATACTGGAATGAATTCTAATCTTACGTTCTCAGTCGTTGGTGGAAAGGCTTTCACCATAAGTCCAGCTTATGGCATTGTCACAACAGCGTCTGAGCTCGATTATGAAACGGAGAAGTTTTACACCTTGAATGTGAGCGTACGAGACCAGGGCAGCCCTCCCCTGTCAAGTAGCATTCTGATAACGATTGAGGTGATTGACGTAAATGACATGACACCTGTCATTTATCCCTTACTTCCTGTGTACGTGAGAGAAAATGTGCCTGTTGGTACAGTGATTACACGAGTAAATGCCACGGACGGTGATTCTGGGATCAATTCGGTGCTCAATTTCACTTTATTATCTGGTAAGTCTCATAAGTCTTATCCGCGGAGCCCGCGATAACATAAGGTGCGCTTATGACGTCAACTGACAAGACAACTTTAGCTGCCCTTGTGACAGCTCGTGAAGCTTTTTGACTGGCTGGCAAGAATTAGAAGCTCTTCGGCGCATCGATCTGAACAGTCTTCCTCTCGTATTATCCAATTATAACTTCCGCAAGTTGACACTTGAGCATGGCGCTGTAAGAATACCTCATTTAGCCTCCCAGCTGACAACGCGGGGCGTGGTTAATTTTTAGGATCTGTTTGTAGAAAATAAGGCTTGGAAATAAGACATAATACAAAGTGAAGTATGAAAAGTCCTTATTTACGCTCTTCTCAGGTAGTAACACTGCCTGGTCACCACAGCCTTCGTATAAAATCAAGCGACTTTGGAAAATCACACGAAAACGGGAAACATAAACGCTAAGCATAAGCAAGTACAGTTGAACCCTGTTATTTCGAGCCCTTATGGGAAACGAAAAATAGTTCCAAAAAGCGGGAGTTCGAAACACGTAAATGACTTGAGGGCAAATCCAAGGGAAATGATTTTGAAATGATTTACCGAGTTTGGATTAGCGGAGTCCAACTGTATGAGATTGTTTTTATAGACGGTGACGTAATAAATGTGCCTTCCAAATCATTAAAATTCAGTTTCGTTCTTTATCTTTCGTAGGTAACCAAGCCGGGGACTTTATTATCAACGTGACAAGCGGTGTTGTAACAACAGCGCATGCCCTAGATCAAGAAAACGTGTCCTCGTACGTGTTAAACGTGTCAGTCACTGATAATGGAGATCCACCGCTGTCTTCAAGTGCCGCTCTCGTCATTCACGTCATCGACGTGAACGACCATCGTCCTCTCTTCAGTCAAGAGTTATACCAAGTCAGTGTTTATGAAAACTTCACGGTGAATTCGACAATTCTGCGAGTACACGCGCGAGACTTGGACAGTAGTGCGGGCGACATCGTGTACAGTTTACATGAAGGAAACGACAATGGTACGTTTTCGTTGAATACCTCGTCAGGAGAAATCAAACTTGCGCACTCCTTGGATTTTGAAGAAGCAAAACATTACTTGCTAGTTGTAAAAGCAACAGACACGTTTTTTCCAAATGACACACTAGATGTCGTTGGTGCTGCAAATGATTCTAATTCCTCAATCTCGTTTTCCAGCTTTGCCAATGTCTCTTTGTCAGTGTTGGACGTGAATGATAACTCACCTCGGTTTGCAAATGATTTTTACTCTGTTTCGATCGTGGAGAATCTTCCAACAGGTTCCTTCGTTGCTCGTGTTCACGCAACAGATCAGGATTCAGGAGAGAACGGCATGATTGCTTATGAACTTCTGTCATCAGGTCTAGCCACAGAGCTGTTTGTTGTCAATACCTCGTCAGGCGAAGTAAGAACGAAGTTCCCTCTTAAAGATGCAAATTATTTGACCATCGACTTGTCAATAATTGCATTGGATAAGGGAACACCTCCTTTAAATGACACCTCCACATTACAAGTGCAAATAGATTACAATGTTACGTTCAAATTCAACGATACAAATCCTTTTACATTTGTCGTTCGTGGCGCATTTCCACTTGAAGAGCCAGTCATGTTGAGCAGCGTCCGTGCTCGGACTAATCTGGGCCTGTTGTCACAGGTGTCGGGCGAATTCCAAGTTAGTACAGGAAATATTCAGCGCTCAGAGAAGTTCGAGGTGTTGAAAGAACACGCGTCAGACATCAAAGCAGCCCTTGTCAGTGATTGGCCTGATTATCAGGTTATACGGATCGCAGTACAGACAGTTGACGACAACTTTAATATCAAGACCACACCTACAAGAGTATATTTCAAGCTTATAAACCTTGATATAGACTTGGAGGTCAATATCTCCTGTGTTTCGTCGACTAATACTGGAATATGTGTCGGAAGCTTACTCGTTCCACAGGAATGGCTGAACTCGACTGTGTCCCCTCACACGACCTTCATACAGTATGGTCTGTTACCTTCAAAAATGGTTGAGCTAAAGCAAGTTGCTCTTAGCGGAAGACAAATCCCTCAAGTTAACGGAAACTTTGTTTTCTTAGTGCCGCTGTATTTGTTGCATGTTGGCGACGAATTTGTACTAGAAGCATATGCTGAGTATCCTAAACTTGTGACGTATTACACATTAATCTTCACAGTTTCGACGGGTTTGAAGATAAACGATGTGCAAGCTTCTCCGTTCTGGAGTGTTCAAACAACTTTCAATGGTGCGAACGAGTTCGTTATTTTTGGAGTTCGTAAAGGTGATCACTCTGAAGACATTTCGGGTTCTATCGCGCTCTATTTTACCATTAAAGTGGAAATCGTTGAAAATGTCATTATGGTGAGCCCAGAAACCATGGAGTGCATTGTCAGACAGGTTAGCGACCAAGAAGGTAATCAACTTATTGACGCACCTGTGAAAGCTGTTTTCGAAGACAGAATTGGACGAAGTGAAATAGGACATTTTGTGGTGGTTGAAGATGACTTTACAGCACTTTTTGTGGCGCCTGATTTCTCAGTCATTGTTAACACTGCTGTGCTAAATGGAATACAGATTGTTGTTCCTCTTGCTGTGTATGGCGTGACTGCGTCGGGAAGAATCTTGAACGTTACGAGCGTGACTTGTAGGAGTCTTGATGTTGATGTTTTGAAAGTTTCTGATGACTGCTCTAGCGTGTTTGTAAATGGGAGTGAAAGTAGCGGATCAACAGAGGCAATAATTGAGTTTTCGCACGAAAATCTCACGACGAATTCTTCCTTTATTGTGTGGACACCCACAATTCCAGTTTACTTGAGTGTCACTCCGGCGAAGCTGAAGAGAATACGTGACTGGTACGATCCAAGTGATTCCTGTAAGTCACGCTATCAGCATGCGCGCGTGACAGTGAAGGCCGAGTTTTCGAACGGGAAACAATCGTACGCTGGAGTTGATGTTACCCAGCACATTGAAGGCAACTTAAAAAGTTCGAACGTCAATGTAGCTGAAATTGTTGGTTTAACTGTTCATGGTAAAAGCGTTGGTAACGCTTCAATCGCAGTTTACAACTCTCAACTCCTGCAGTCTCTTGGAGACTTAGTCATAGAAGTAAGCAATGAAGAAACAAGGGTATATGTTCTTGAAACATTGATTGCAACGCGGATATTCGTTATTCTTCCAAAGGTACTTAACAACTCTTTGCAACATACAGCGAGAGTAAACATCGATCAGAAGTTTTCTGTTCCAGACGACAAAGGTTCGGCGGTGATATCTGCGCAGTACAGCGATGGAGTGGTAAACACGTTTGAAAACCTGCACGGCTTCTTCATCAACTCTACAAACAACACTGTGGTTACTGCACAAGAGGGACTTGTCACAGCGGTCAACAATGGCAACGGGAACCTACTTCATGTCTTTATGCACTCGGGTCACTGCACTCTGCAACCAGCTATCACGTCACGTGCAAACGTTGAAGTCAATTTCCAGGAACCCATTACAATTCTCGTAACTTTAAGCTCAAAAGAAATAACGCCCCGTGGGGACCCTGCTGAGGCGATTGGGGTCCCCATGTCTGCTGAATTAGCCGTGACCCTTGTTTATAACATTAGTGGTCGTGAACACCGCATTGATGTTACAAATGACAATCGGACAGTTTTTAACGTGGAAAACGGAAGTAACTTGGCAAACGTCGTTGCTACAGAACGTGTGATCGTCGTTTCCGCTTCCGGTGTTGGCTTCGGTCAAGTTGAAATTTCATTCAAGTTTGTGCATGTTCAGAGGAGCACTCGAGTCGCGATTGATGTCATTGGTGCTCAAGAACTTATATTTTATGCAAGTCCACACCCAGCTTTTAACTCGTCGATAAACGTAAACCTTACTCAGTTGAACCCGATTGGAAACTCAGGAGAACATCAACAGGCGAGACTGAACTTGATTCTTGTGCTTACAAACAGAACATCAGTTGATATTTCAAGAGACCCCAGAACACGGTTTGAGATCCCAGCAAGTCAACCAGCTGAGCTTGCGCAGAAGAGCTTCATCAAAGCTTCTAACGCTGGGTATCACGTGGTGTCAGTTCAGTGGAGAAAAGAGAAAGGACAATTGTCAATCAATGCCAGTTTTCTGGGTGTGTCTAGTCACGTGTTAACCCTTGAGGTTGAATCCACTCCTGTAACAGTGACAGTTGTAGAGATAGCTATGCCACCGAACATCACACTGACCGGTTTACAAGATCGTTCGACTTTACAACTTTTCGTCAATGTGGATTTTAGCGATTCTTCGAAAATTCTTGGGCTTTTTAGCTCAGAAAACTCAACTCTGTTCGACCTTGTCCTGTTCAGTACTCAGGACACAACTAGAATATCGCTGAACGAAACCAGTGGCTTAGTGACCCTGCAAGCTAATTCTCCGCAGGAGGTACATGTATTTGTTTATGCAGTACAGTCTCCGTTGCTAAGAGATTCCTTTAAGTTCGCCTGTAATTTAGACCCGGATGTTGGTGACGTGGATATTGGTGACGTCACTGGTGTTCCACTAAAGCCCGTGGAAGTCGGAGAAAGCTTTGTAGCCGCTGTGCGCATTAACTCAGGCGGCCTGGTGTTGGGAAGCTTCGATGTTGAAATCGTTTACAACAGTGAGCTGCTGGAAGTAGTCGGTGTAACTGAAGGTGCTGACATGAGAGGATTTTTTGTCTCTGACAGATCAAGCCAAACTGGAAAACTAAGAATTGCAGGCGCACTTACCATTGAAAGCCAGGATTATCCGGTTCGCCATGTCGCAGATCTCAAATTTCGCGTCATCTCAAGCGGTGTTGCTCGTGTTGGTGGAACTGTACGGATTATCGCAGCTGATGATCTTGCTGGTAGCGTTATCGGGATCCCTGTTCCACGAAATGTTGTGGCGGGAGATGTCGAGGTTGCTACTCACGACAACTTGGGTCGCCTGCGCAGATCACTTTTATCAGCAACACTACATCAGCCGCAACGTTCAATCAACACTCGTATGAGGCGTTCCGTCGTTGCTTGTGCCAGTCCCCCCTGCTCCAACTGTACAAGTGGGAACCGAGAGCCTGGGGATACTGACGGGAACTGTATTTTCGATATAAGAGATGTAAAATTCGCTTTGGCTTACATGACGGAGCAGCAGTTTAACTTCAGCCGGCCCAAAGGACAAAGTATACAGAACATTATCACACAGCAGCAGTTACAGGCTTTGGACGCTAACGGCGACGGATCAGTGACCTTAAATGACGTTAATGTACTCTTACAGGCTAATCTCCAAATTGTTTCGTTGTCTCCTCGTATTTCAGTTGTACCTATTCAAGATCCTTTGTCGAATTGTCTTCTCACCATTTCTGTGTCATCCTCTCAGCTTGGTGTTCAACCGTCCGACATCAACAACACAGTAGTTTTCTTCGACGTTTCGCACTCTGAGTCAAATTTTTCTAACAGTTTGCGTAACAGCGTTTTTACAACTGGAACTTTAGATACCACGGAAAAAGGAATTCCCGGGGGAATCATCCGTGCGGAATACAACTTTGTAGAAAATCGATTTGTGGCGTCACTGAACACCTCGTTGCTGTATTCGAGCATTGGTCTGTCGTTCGTTCAGGTTCGTTTTGCAAATGACGGATCGCTAGACTTCACAAGAACTATGATGGTCAATGGCTTGTTTTCACGGCCGCCACTTTACCAAGGTGTTCTTAACGCTACATTGGACCTAGGCAGCGGAAGACGTTACAGCATAACAAGACTAAACGGCTACAACCCTTATACTTTCTTTAGCAATGCTTTAGCGTCCTCCAACTGCAGTGACGATCCTTTACTTCAACCCGATATTGTCTTGAGTGCACTTGGCGCCAGGAAATTCGTGGTCTCTTGGAAACTTGCGAATGTAAGACGTGGATTAATCTTCTCATTTATTTTGAGGCTGCGGCTTTGTGATCCAGCGAAGATCAACGAAGCTTGTGAATTCCGTGCGTTGCAAGTGAGTGGAACTAACCATACCATGACGGGCCTACAACCTTACACCAACTACTCGGTGAAGGTAGAAACCACAGGGTTACCAGTGAGAGAAACGCATTGGGCAGCTGTGCGCACGTTGGAGTCGGGTAAGTAAAGTGCCATTTATCATGAAAGTGGAGTCAATTTAACTGTGAAAGTCAAACTTTTATTTAGAAAGTAGAAAACATGCACCGTGTTTTTATCAAGTTTTAAAATAAATCTACTAGCGTTCTATTACGAATGCCGTTCTATGATTCGCTCATCCTCGGAGAATGCTGCTCCCAAGTCCCATTGTGTGAACTAGCCAATTTTGCCACAAAATCTAGTCGCGAGGAATAAAATCTGGTCCATGCGTCTAGTCCCAAACTCAATTTTAGGGACAAGTCCCCGCGACTTGTTTCTCAAAACGCTTCCTGTGAACTGTTCGTGGGACAAGTCCCTTCGATCAGTCCCGTCAGGGGACTAGTTGCGGGGACAAGTCCCCTCGTGTGTGCCGGCCTAAAAAGTCAATAGAAACACGGAGAACATGTGTTCTATTTTCTTTTAGAAAATTCTGCGACGAAGAAAAGAAAACAACTTATTTACAGCAGCTCGCGTTAGTTCTGTGTTCCTATTGAGTTAATGAGACAGGATTTTAAACCAATCAGTGAGCGTAGTGTCCTTTGGCTATTTTATATTATGGTATAAATACCCGTATGCAAGTCTTTTCTCCAGCTATAGCTTATGGTGTAAACAAAGTAGAAGGAAGAAGAAGCATTTTCCTTTTCGTTTTTACAGTACCCGAGGGAGTTAGTCCTCCTGTTATAGAAGTCTCGAGTTCCTCTTCACTAAACGCCTCGTGGACTGAGCCTGAACATCCTAATGGCGTCATCATCAGTTACTCATTGCACATGCGCAACCTGTCTATTTACTCCGTCCTTTACCAAGGTTCCAGTCTGTCGTATCACGTGACTGGTCTATCCGCTGGTCAAGAATACTCATTTTATATCATGGCCAATACATCTGTTGGTGGCACAAGGAGTGAGGTTGTTAAAGCTTCTGTTCCGGTAGAAAACACACCAAGTGAGTATCCATATTTGCGGTCAATAATTCAACTCGTAACGCAGTCGCGCAAACATCAAATAAACAACAACTGTATGTAATATCTCTGGGAACCTCTATTGTTTTCAGGAAATAGCATAGCCGCATCGAGAGTAGAGCGACCGAAACTGCACCTCGAAACGATGTGGCCCGCGGGGTGGGTGGGTAAATAAAGATAAGCTAGAATGCGGTCTCAATAGAACTGATGAACTATCACGACCAGACATTTATGTTCATAAGTGAGTGAATGATTAACCTGCTTCACAAATTCTACAGCTATTGATCAAATCCAATCCCATACAATAGTTACAGGATTGAGAGGTCAAACACTGTCAGTAGTTTGGTGTTGTAGTCCTCACCTTGCAAGTCACGCTACTCTCACAATCCAAGGAGGGTTACAGTCTTTGTGCTTCGAAGATGGAGCCATTGAGTGTCCAAAGATTAGCAAGATTACGTAATGTTACAAGCACGAAACTGTAAAAAAACCATGGTTTCGCATCGCATGACCAACAGGATCCTAAGCGTGTCACTTTCAAGTCATGCCTAATTTTAGGCTCCACTACAATGAATGCTAAGTTGCAATGTTTCTTTATCGACTAACCTATAGTATGGTATCAGAAAACTGAAATCTGTAAGGTCCAGCTAACTCAGTCCTATAGAAGAACACCATGCGAGCTGACTTGTGCAGGACCAGGCTGATGTGAGCCGGTTGCGAAAAAAAAACCATCCAATTGTTTTAGCAGAACATTAACCAAAAAACTTTTTTGCTCCTTAAAACCAAATCAAGTTCAGCAGAGGTCGCGTGATAAAACACTTATTGTCTGAGTTAGGTCGGACCGCACAGAAAGATATTTGGATCTTCGTTAAGGACGTGCGAACCTCACACTGCTCCGTCCGTACGTCGTGACCTGGAACCAAATATTTTTACTTTTGGCCCTCCCACTCAGTCAACACGTTTATATCATTACTAGCTTCAGGAGCCGGTGGGACGGATCTGTCAGTTGGGATGATTGTAGGAATCACTATTGGTAGCGCTGCTTTTATCGCTCTGTTGATTGTGTTGCTGGTGTGGCTTGTCAGGAGACAAGTTAATGGGAAACAGCCGAGCACGCTGGATTATCAATCATTACACAAGTACAACTCTTTGGTAAGTGAATGTTTTGGACTACAGCTAGGTGGTTGATCACCATTCAAAGAGGATGATCAAAGATCGTAGGAAGACGATGATAGGGAGGATGCCCAGCTGGGAGTTACGCAACCCCAAAATTAATCAAAAGTGTTAACCACAGGACGGTACCGCAGGTTAGGTTTAATCCAACAACTCAAGACTTCGGCTAATTCATTAAAAGTTGCACTAATTGTATACCAACTATGGCATTTGTTGTGATGTGCTGGAGATTAACGGCTTTTAGAGGAGATAGGAGGGAAAATAGCGCTTGAACTTTTGCTACAGATATGGCCTAATCGAATAAACGTAGCTGTGAATTTGCGTTTTTACAATACTCTGGTGGATACATTTCATGGTTTCTTCATTCCTTCAGCTGTTTTCAGTTAAACGAACATTTCGAAGCAACGCAATTTCTTTAGATTTTTATTCCATAGACGCATACAGAACAATGTCTCTCCAAGCGTTAGTCACGTGATTATTTTGACGGTTCAGAGGTTACCGCGCGGATAACTTTGTGACGTAGTGTCTAATTTCCTAGTTCTCTTTTGCCTCTATGTCAAAACGAGTCTTTTGCGAAGCCATTAATATGGAAATATGTCTCCCTTACATGTTCCTTCAGTACATGCAAATCAAACTCATTTTTATATGACAGATTTTGGTGGAAGACTCCTTTTGAAATAGAGGCACCAAGTTAACCCGGAGATGTCGTATTCTTCGGTGTTCATTCACAGAGAGAATTTAAATATGAACTTACTTTATTTTGTTTTCATAGGACGTTGGTGGCAGGGACAATTTAGCGATGGAACTAAGACCTACCTCAAGCCTGCGAGAAACAAGTCTCGCCAGAGGGCGAATGTATCATTTCAGCATGGATGGACTGGAAAATCCCTGGAAGGAAGAGGTATTTCATTTGAGTATTTGCCTTCAACAGTCTTCTTCGCAGCCGTTGTTAGGGTCGTCAAGCAACGCTCTCCTCATGGCTCTAATAACGGCTGCGAAGTAGAGGACTGCCTTCACACGTAAACGTTCAGCATAACATTTGATATAACATAGCGCCATCTAGCTTGTGCCTGTCTTCTAACTTCAGCACTAATCCATGTAGTCTCGCTCTCACGTTCATGGCGTAAAGGTTCTGGGTCAACACGGAGAAAGGTAGGTCCACAATTAGAACTGAGGACAACTCGAGAGCCAACGACATGGTGCTCAGTGACTTTGTACCATGTTTAGACAGTTCGAAGTTCGTCAAAAATACTACGCTGCCCGTTGTATTTTCAACTCTCTTCTCGATGTTTAGAAATTTGGTCACTTCAACGACTTTTCTGGCGACTTCCATTACACACTCGCAGTCTTAACAATGAATAGTTTTCTTTCACCAAAACAACAACAACCTGAGTTCCAGATCCAGCAGTGTTTTAAATCAATAAATGGAAAGAATTTTCGACGCTGGTCTTATTGTTTCTAGGATTTAGGAGATGACCCCGGGAAGGACGCGCTTGCCATGGTGAACCACAGACACTTTGAACCAGGCTCCGCGCGCACTCAGAACTGGGATCCAGGCTACGAGGAAACAATTCTTAAAGAGGCAGCAGAAGAGATGAATGAACTTGATGCGGCAATGAAAGAGGTTCACTTACGCTCTAAATATAGGAAAATCTGTGTTTACCACATTAGCCTCATTAGCATAAGCGTTACATTTTCTGATGGAGCTACAAAAAAATTACGTTTTGAATACTGAAAGAGCACAGCACGATTATTACGTATTGAATACATTTTGCGCGACATGGTTTTAAACTCAGAAATTTTGCAGTTTTTGAAAGCCAATTTCTTCTTGAATATTACACACAACGATCCAAAAATATCACCCATTATTGAGTTCCACAAGCTCTTAAATGTTTGTCAGCAAAGATTCTTCTTTTAACTCTAATTCAGTTGACTCGTTAGTACCGGTGCTTAAAACTTTATGACCTGTATTCATTCTTTTCTCGTATAGAACATTGACACCTTGGGTGGCTCAAATGGACTTCAGTTTTCTCTTCGGGATGATAACCTTGTTCAGATGTCGAGACTATCTCGTAGCCAGTCCTCTTTGAGTCCCGAAAACACGGGTAAAAAGAAGTCAAAGAAAAAGAAAGAAGGTA
>OMLO01000738.1_pt1 | contig 23000 bp, 12 predicted proteins | sample 1674811 | NCBI WGS metagenome assembly OMLO01 (sample SAMN06265003, study PRJEB25207) | coral metagenome | isolation source: Coral host | place: Mexico:La Bocana,Puerto Morelos, Mexico | collected 2008-11-13 | reverse complement strand
TGTTTTTCAAGTGTCAATCATGACACGACTTAGTCCTCGCAGGTCAAACTAACTCGTCCCTAACTTATTTACAACACCCCGCTGTCTTAGTGTCGATAAAATGCTGCTTTTTGACTAAAAGAAACGTTTTGTATTGTATAATATATACAGTATACCTTAACAGCACCTTAAAAGATGTCCCTCGTCCAAGTGACGAAGCGCGTCCAGTTACAATTGTAGATACCTAAACCCTATATCAAATTAAACCTAGTAGAGCTGGCTAACAAACTATTTTTAGAATTATTGTCGAATCTTTAAAGTGGAGCGTGCGAATTATCTTTTGTTCTAATTTGGAAACTACAAGTAAAAGGGAATTTGTTCGATTGCCCTCAAATTTGGACAGTACCTAGTTAGACATATAAACAAAAAAACCTCTCTGAATTTTTGAATTCCAATTTTTTTTTCTTTCTCAGTGATAACTCCATATCCTTTTAATACTATTTCGAAACTGTTGTGTAACTTTTCACTAAAATTGAAACTGGCAAATCGAAGAACATGTTTTTAGCAATTTGGGTCATACAACTTAGGGATGCGTTAAATAAGCGAAAAACCAAATTCGCGTTGATGTTCCGTTTTTTAGAGACCTTTTACCTGTTCATTGAACAAGTCAAAAGTTGAATTAATTGTTTCAGGCTGAGTTTCAAGTTTCAAGTTTTGGCAAAAATAGATTTGGAGAGGAAAGGAAAAGTTGTCAAAAACGTGTTCAGAAACTCCGTTCCGTGTACTAATTATCAATTTCCTCTCTGCTCTGTTTGGAGCAGATTTGACGGGTACCGCCAGTAAAATAGGGTTAGGGTGCGGCCGCTTCTTAAAGCTTTAATCCTACGATTATTCTGCGATTTTCGCTCCCCTACCTATGACCTGAATAAACATTCGATACCCTTTTTATGACCTAGTCCAGCCCAGTCGATAATAACAAGAAAATGGCTTCTAGAAGCTGGCTCCGCTACCACGTTTAATTTGCAAGATAATGAATAGCTAACTGTCGTACCTGCTTCCTGACGCAGTCCGGCCGAAATTCTCTTTAGAAACTGATAGCTCTTTCAAGCTGAAATGTGGGACGGGTTCTTCCTCCGCCGTCTCCTTGACTTTCCGCTTTCCAAACGGATGTTTTTATAACATGACTGAGATACTACGCGCGCGTTCATTGGTCGATAGGTTTGTTTACCGAGAGTGTGTAGATACGGTTGTTACGTAATAGGGAACTTTTTCCGTGTTTGCATAGAGACACTTGGGGGTTTGGGAGAATTCTCGAAAGCTATGTTAACTCCCGACTGCGTATCGGGTTTGCATAAATGTGTTCAGAATTCTCCGAACCCCCCTGTCTTTAGATGAGGTCATGGAAGCAGGGAAAAAATGCTTTATTGCCTCTGAATCAAAACTTAATTATGCGTTCAATTTTTCTGGCTTAAGTTCAAGTATTCGAAACTTATGACTGGTTCTAGAAATAGACCTGATTCTACTCATTTCAATTGCAACTGTCAATTTCGATAATTTATTCCGCAAATTAGTACAAATTGTGACGCACTTAAATTTTACTACAACCTTTATACCGTGATACTGCCTTCCAGGTTTGTTTTCTATATATACATTTTCTTGCTATGTTTTCTTGTGAGACCCAAGTCTATCACTAAGAGAATTGTAAAAACCTACGTCATATTTCGGACATAGCATGAGAACAGGACGAGTGTCTCGCTCGATACACTTAAGTTCCACTACACGAAGCCTCAAAACAAAAGGGTTTTGTCATCTCAGACATATCAAACCATGTTCGCTGTTTGAATATAGACACGTTAAATAATCGGAAAACAAAATTCACTTTGATGGTTCTTTTTTAGAGAAGTTTTATATGGTAATTAAATAAGTCCAAAGTGGAATTAATTGTTTCAGGCTGAGTTTCAAGTTTCAAGTTTTGGCAAAAATAGATTTGGAGAGGAAAGGAAAAGTTGTCAAAAACGTTTTCGGAAACTCCGTTCTGTAACCAATTATCAATTACCTCTCTGGACTGTTTGGAACAGGTTTGTCGTGGTACTGCCAGAAAAATAGGGTGAGGGTGTGCGGCTGCTTCTCAAAACCTTACTCCTACGAATATTCTTTCGATTGTCGCTTCCCTATTTATGACCTGAAAAAATTCGATACCCTTTTTATGACCTAGTCTAGCCTAGACGATAATAATGAAAAAGTAGTTTCTAGAATGTACTAGAATGCAAAAGAACATATCTTATTTAACACAAAAATGGCCAAACTCGATACCTTATTTATGGCCAAAACCGTTGAAAAACCATATCCTTTGGAGCCGCAGTTACCTATACAGCTCATATAAGGGAGTACTCCCACCGAAATGGACTATTTCATGTTGTAGGACCATATCATCATAGCGCACTGTGGTTGGAATAGTGAGCGGCAATCTGTGCTAATTTAGGAGACACGCCAAATATTGAAGTAAACAGATAAAAATAAACAGAGGCTTATGTTTGGGGGTTGTGAGCCAAATTCCTTGTTTCATACGAATGAGTGTGTCCCTAAGTCATATGACAGAATTACCTTCACTGGGTCGCTACCACGCTTAATTTACCTTCATCGACTGCAAGATAATGAATAGCTAACTGTCGTACCTGCTCCCTAATGCAGTCCGGCCGAAATTCTCTTTAGAAACTGATAGCTCTTTCAAGTTGAAATGTGGGACGGGTTCTTCCTCCACCGTCTCCTTGACTTTCCGCTTTCTAAACGGATGTTTTATTTTTTATAACATGACTGAGATACTACGCGCGCGTTCATTGGTCGATAGGTTTGTCTACCTGAGAGTGTGTAGATACGGTTGTTAAGTAATAGAGCACTTTTTCCGTGTTTCCATAGAGACACTTGGGGGTTTGGGAGAATTCTCGAAAGCTATGTTAACTCTCGACTGCGTGTCGGGTTTGCATAAATGTGTTTGAAATTCTCCGAACCCCCCTGTCTTTAGATGAGACCATGTAAACACGCAAAAAGTGCTTTATTGCTTCACAATCAATACTTTATTATTCGTAACATTTATCTGGCTTAAGTTCAAGTATTCGAAACTGATAACTGGTTCTAGAAATAAACCTGATTCTACTCATTTTAACTGCGGCTGTCGATTTCGAGAATTTATTCCGAGAATTAGTACAAATTGTGACGTACTTTATACTATACTGCCTTACAGGTTTGTTTTCTATATATACATTTTCGTGATATGTTTTCTTGTGAGACCTAAATAGTTGTAAAAAACTACGTCATATTTCGGCAGAAGATATCACCTAGGTGATATGCTTCTGATTTCGGACATAGCATGAGAACTCGCTCGATAGACTAAGGTCCTATTACACGAAGCCTCAAAACAAAAGGGTTTTGTCATTTCAGACATATCAAACCATGTTCGCAGTTTGAATATAGAACGTAACTGATATTCATAGTGGCTGGTATTGTGTTCAGACGATGACTTTTTCCGTTAATTTTAGCACGCCGCCCCTTAATAGTTTGTATGTTCAAGAAATCACATGGTAAAAATGTGAAACACGCGTCTAGTAAACAAGAATTAGCCTCTATATCACAAGAGCTAATACTTACTCCGATTAGCTGCAGTAACCGGCCGTTGAGCTTGAAAAAACGTTTTATTTAGACCTGACTTTCGTTTGTTCTACTCTTTATATACGTTATGGTTTTAGATAAACTTAAACACAGAAATAGAATTGGCAATGTACGATCAGAATAACTCGGCGTGGTTACTAGAATGTCTCGAGGAGGGGTTAAAAAAAGTCGGTTTGCACCGGTCTTCAGTCAAAGGAAAGTGGAAAAAAAGGAAGTCGGAGTGGTCGATTACACCTTATTACCACTAAAAATAGAACACTGAACTGAATAGTTACTAACGTAGTTATTTCTGTTTGAGGTCTTCGGCTTGTTGCGTTCTCTACTATAAGCTACTATATGACTTACCGTTCGCCGAGAAACACTCAATTTACTGATCAAGGATCAAGATATACTGTATATAAAGAGACACATCCTTTGCTAACAAAAGGGCGAAAGAACTTATGCGTTAGAAGAAGAAAATATTTTGAGGTCTCGAGAATTGCTAACCAGGCATCACGGACTATGAAACCGAAACGATATTTTTAAATATCTCCTGTTAAAGTCGGCTTAGGTAACCAACTAATTTTAGGTCTAATTCCCAGCGGTCTTACTAAATTAAGTAACAATGTGATCACATCAAACACTTCCGATTAGAGGCATGTGAGAAAACTGGTCATTTCTCATTGTGGTTAGCAAAAAAAATGCGATCAAGTTTTTTTTCTCCAGAGAGTTTTAAGTGTAGTTTAATTCGCCCGCCTGGTGTTAAGCACGGAAGCTGCCAGCCGCACAGTTGTAATCAAGCACTTTGTATTTTTGGCTTATCATTAATGTGACATCTGATACATTCAGAATAGCATCCTTTGACGCCATACTAATCCGCATTAGTTATGACAAATCTAAACCACACTACGCCCAACTTGTTCGTGTGACGGAGACCGCCAAGGTTAGAGATGTGACACGTGATTACCGTAAGGAAGTCTTGGACTAAAAAAAAAACATCGTCCTGTTTTGTTATGAACACTACCTTGCTTTTATCGTTTTATATTAAACACACCTATAAACACTGTTTAAAATTTGATTCATTAAAAATTGTCTATTTGTTAGCATGGAGAGTACATTCAGCCACTGACTGCAGGCTCTGATCGTGATACAGGATGGCTTAAAGATGAGTTGGTGAAGCTTAAATCCCAGATCTTCGATTATAAGTGTACATGTGTGACTAAGAATAAATTAATTAATGCATAGGAACTGAGATTTCATGGAGACTAACACGCCAACGATGTCAGAGGAAGTTGCTCTACATTGTATTGGGGAAGATGTTTTTAAGCTTGCAAGGAATCAACCATTTTAATTTCGTCTTGTGTATTAAGAAGTATGCCATGCAAAGAATGCTCTCTCCACCGTTGATTCCATTTAGATCAACTGTAAACCGCAACTGATGTTAAACTAAGTTTTGTGGTCACTGCACCTAAATGGATATTTACAAACTGAAGCATTTAAAAGTTGAAGTTGCACGCTTTAGCAAACACGCGTAAGAATAGAATTGTTGTTTGAAACTTGAAACTGTTTAACGCGAGTATTCATTGAACAATTCTGAGGTTTTACAATCGCACAATGGTAACCTTCCATTCTTTTGTGCCCAAGGGAATTGAACAGGGCATTTTACCTTTGAGTTGAAACAAGTCTCAGTACGAAACAATTTATATGAACTTGAACTGATGTGTCCCGCATACAAGTTAATTTCATGCAAATCATATTTGACATATTTGTCTATTTATTTACAGTGTCCCCCATTAATACAACAGTGTTAAATACATTTGACGCTTAAAAACAGTTTTTTTTATCAAACTAATTTTCTTACGAAAGGTTTTCAGTTGCACGTGGTCTTGCTTTGACACAACGTAGCGCAACACTCCTTTAGACGCATTACGTGACGAAAAGATACATCATACATCTCAACCGGCAAAGTGTCTTTAAATTAACACACGACTCTAACATAAGTTACGCAAATCGTATAATTTATTCCTGCATATTATTATTCGACGAAATACATTTGAGAAATTGTACAGAATCCATTGGTACATATAAACATACGAGTAAAACAATTAGCTAGAATTACAGCACAGAAAACCTACTTCTTTGACGATGTCTATGAGGATTGTTTCACGGTCGACAGGTCAGTAACGGATAAAACAGGTCAGAATATAACATATTACGGATAAGCGAGACCTATCAGCAAAACATGCACGTATCTTCGAATCTAAAATATCCGAACTGAAAGCTGGCCTATACACGTGTCATTATTGTCAATCAAAATCAATCAGGAAATCGCACATATCATTTCAGTTTTTCTTAGTCCTCCTTTTTCGTGCTTCTTGCCCTCGAGCTCCTAGCCATTTTTCCTCGCGCGATTTTATTCAGACTAGGGGGAAAGACGGGTACACTCTCCCTTCCACGGGCTCTTTAAGGGCTGGACCCAGGTGATTGACCCCCGTACCTAAGAGTTCAGGGACTGGACAAAAAAGGCGGGTTGGTTGGAGGACGGAGAGTTGTGGGTGAGACTGAAAGATATTTTGGCAAGAGAAGATCAAGGTTAGCAACATTGATCTTCTCATGGTTCGGGCTAATACATCACTCCTTTGGTTTTGATAAGGACCTGAACCGGAAGCGGTGATAAACTCTATCATGTCGTTGTCCCGTTTAGCTTTCTACTTAGTTATCAGCCTTGCTTCACTTGTTATGTTTCTATTTTTGGCTTATCAATTTTTCACAGATCCTTCGTATACAGGCATTTTCGTGTGCAGTCCTTGCATTATTGCATAAACATTCAATAATTAAGGCTCTGGCATATAGGTACCTTTTGTTTGGTAGGAATGAACAATGCAAGATAACAGCTGGCTGTATCATGAATATTTGATTTGTCGTTTCAAATTTTAAAAGTTTCCTTTTCCGTTCACACCGCATGGCACTGTGATGAGTATCGAGTTTTTGAAAGGCGCGGGCGAGCATGCAATGCAGGCTTCGTGTTTGTGACGTCACAGACTCGCAGCCATCTTACTTTACGTGCCTGAATTTTGTGTATCAAAAAGAAAAGTGGTAAAAAGATGACATTTCCTTCGACCAACGGACTCTTTTTGAAGGAAAAACTTTAAATAAGGGAATGGAATCTCTTCTGGAGAAGATTTTGTCGTAATTCACTTCGTTGAAGCCAAGAGAGAAGTGTTTGTTTCAACGATTCATTTTGTGTTGGTGGCTGCATGTATCCGTCTAAGTTGTCAAACTGCAAATTCTTCACGTTTAGGATGAAGGTGGTAAGGTACTAACTAGTACTATCATCTCTTGGAAGAAAGGTTTATTGATTAGACGAACTGTTACGCTTTCCTTTGAGTCACAGGAAAGCAAAACGTCCATCCCAAGAAGCCCGTCCGAGAATAGCTTGATTTTGTGGACGCTGTAATTATGAACACGATGGCTTCTAGGACGCAAAATCCTCATGGATTACGTCAAATTACTTTAGATGAAATCTGGGATGACCTTAGAGAAGGAATACAGCACGTTTATAAACAACAGAGTATGTCCAAACCAAGATATATGGAACTTTATACGTATCCTTTCCGTGAGAAATTGCATTACAAAGGTGTTAGACAAATACTAAATTGATTTATAAAGATGGTTGTTTAGTTTTATGCCCATATGCCCATATTCCCCAGACTGGATAAAGTTTAGTTCTTGAAGTCAGGTGCCTAGGTAGTGGAGCTTACGTCTTCCGTTTGCAGCTCTCACGAGAACTTTCATTATTGGTCCCAGGACTCTGGAAAGCAAAAGAGCTGAGTCATTCAGGTTGTTAAAAAAAATATATGCTTTTCACACTTTCATTTAAACTCTGTGAGTTTACAAGGACGTTTTTGGGTTGGTGGACTACTGTTCCCTGGGAATGGAACAATTTCATGATCCAGGAAGGTAGAAGCCCAAGTGAGCCAAGGGGTTGGGAGGGTGACCCTGTAGCATAGGTTACCCAGCTCTGTCTTGCAATTCATATCCAGCTTTGTCTTGTTTTTGCAAGTTAAGGATGGATAACTCTCCTCAAAGGGACCCTAAAGAGAGTCATCCTATCTGCTTGTGTACAGGGTGATAAATGAAATTGGTCAAATTAATTCCTCTTGTAAGTAGCAGTAATTCAAACTACAAATTGATTATCTGATGAAATAATGTGTCTTTAAATAGCTGAATACATTTTATTCCAGACCAGCAGATAATGCTAGTGAGGTCTTAACATATAGAACTCAGACTCAAAAACAATCTGTAGCTTGGCAATTTGTTGAATTCACAATATATAAAGAATCACTGCTAATGCTGTTTAATTCAACTGTTCAGCTATATAGGACATTTTAGATACAATTTGTTGGTTAAGTAATGAAGCACACTCAGCTAAATGGTTTCGGTAGACACAAGCAGTGTTAATAAATAGTAAACTATGTATGGCTAGGGAAACCTGGAATAACTGCAAGGGCAAGTGGAGCTAGGCAGCCAATTTATAGATGATTAATCTATAATTAACACTAGCCATTTTCATTCCATTTGCTTTTTTTCAACAACCCAGTTTGACTTTTCAAACCAATCTGTTTGTAAGGTATAAGGAGAATGCTTTCTCAAGACAAGAATAGTTAATTGACCAAGCCAGTGTACATGTAACTTGTGCACATGTTAATTTTATGGGTAACTTACAAATTCAAAATGTGTCTAAGTGCATGCATACTATTTGTGTGTCATGTCGCTTCAGTAGCTGTGTTCTCGGCACATTCAACCAAGGAATTGTGGCACAAAGTGTTCTTGTACTTCTGTTCTGTAGCATAATTACTAGCAGAAAGTTTGTGTTTTATGGCCCTTTTGCTGTGCCATTTCTTTCTCACTCAAGTAACACCTTCCTGAATAGTTTCAGTTTCAGTTTCAGTAGCAGGGAGGAGGGAGGCACTATGATAGCAAAGGGCCCCCCTGGCCAGCATCACACTAACCATGACAACACTTCACCTCCCAGAAAGACAGATAATATTCATAATTATGACTTTTATCCATTTGCCAGTAACATTGCTGTTACACATGTATATCATATGGGGAGCAGGGATGGCGCAGTGGTGAGAGCGCTCACCTCCCACCAATGTGTCCCGGGTTTGATTCCCGGACCCGGCGTCATATGTGGGTTGAGTTTGTTGTTGGTTCTCTTCTCTGCTCCGAGAGGTTTTTCTCCGGATACTCCAGTTTTCCCCTCCTCAAAAACCAACATTTCCAAATTCCAATTCTAGCTTGGAAAGTGCCCATGACCCCTCAAGCATGTATTTGCTTTAAAACAGATCGTGGTTAAATAAAGGATTATTATTATTATTATTATTATTATTATTATTATTATTATTATTATTATTATTATTATTATTATTATCAAATAAGACAAAGTTACTTCTCAATGCTTATTCATAGTAATTTGGACAATATCAACCAGTTTACTCCTAAATTATAGGCAAATATAATTTTTCATAATTTATCATGCAAGGCAAGAAGCATTTGTTGGCCTTTGTGAGCATTTTGTGGAGTTTTTGTAGGTGTCATTGGTTAGCATTTTAAGCATCTTTTGGCAGTTGGGGTTTCCAGGTATTTCTCAGTATGTATTACTGCGGTTAGTGGCCCTTCAGGGTTCACTTGACCACTGAACGCAGTCAGAAGGTTTGGTTGCTGGCTTCCAATATTAGCAACAGTCAACAGTTTTCTCTTCAACTTAGGCTTCCATTGCATTGTGCTTGTATTGCAACTTGCCTAGTGTTTTTCATTATACCAGTTGGGTGTTTCTTCATTCCTTTCATTTTTCAAGAATCTAAGCTGCCTCTACTTGTGCAACTAAGTTTCCCCTTGTGATGAATGGTGTTAATCAGGAAACATACCGGTATTACATCTGAATTTTATTATAGTGGAGCATACTTTCTACTTATTCACAAAATCCTATGACTGAATTAATATCTTTTGCTCTTTATTGATTCTGTAACGACTTTCTTTAACATTGTTTTCCTGGGCTCTGTTTTGGCCAGCAATTTTGCTGCACACTGTGAATTATATGCTGTCTACTTCATACTAATATCAAATCTTGCTGCCTGCGTGTACTACTTCTGTTATCCTGTCATCTATTACAAAGTATTTTTTCCAGCCTGGAAATGGAAGAAATCAATGGTTAATGCATCAGCATGGTAGTTGAGAATTGGCAAGTGTAATTTTCAAACATATTAGTTGGGCTGAGGAGCTGAGGAGGATAATTACTAGCAGAAAGTTTGTGTTTTATGGCCCTTTTGCTGTGCCATTTCTTTCTCACTCAATTAACACCTTCCTGAATAGTTTCAGTTTCAGTTTCAGTAGCATGGAGGAGGGAGGCACTATGATAGCAAAGGGGCCCCCTGGACAGCATCACACTAACCATTATATGGTCTTGCTCTGAGTGTGCAGTTTTCCTGATAACAAGTAATTTATCTATTTGAATTCCTTAACTGAGGGCAGACATGTTTACAATCACTGCACTAGTGTCCATCAACAGTCCCAATCTAGAGTTCCCAAACAGAAAAAGGCACCAAACCAGGGCGGTAAGTCAGTCTGTTTTGTTCTTTGACAAAATGTCACTTAAACAGTTAAGCATAACTCTCTAATAATAAATAGGCAAAGTACTGTTTTTTATTATCTTGGCACACAAAATGTTTATTACAACCTAATTTTATGATTTTGGAATTTTATGACTGCAATTGCAAAATTACAGAATAAGTGTAGCACTTTCATCATCAGCCGTTTTCTTTTCATGTGACATTACTGATTAGGATACATGTAAGAATACATATTGTCAAACATTTTGTTTGATACATAACTAAACTTTGATTAAGTCATTGTTGGTAATTCAGAGTTAAGCTAACCCTAAATTATTACTTAGCATGCACTCTACAGTTAGCTGTTACAATGGTGGAACTATTTATGACATCATTACTTTTCTTATTTGCATAATACAAATTTAAAATGCAAATGTACCTAGAACAATAGAGTTTCTGTGGGTTACCAGTACTTCTCAAACAACTCTTATGCTACTCTCATTCTCACCAAACTCTGGGAGGTATCCATAGCTCTACAATTGATGCACAACTTGTTTCCAAGGTTTTCCTTCTTTGGATAGATACACACTAAACAAAAACAAATTCTTAATTGGTACAGGTAAAAAAGAACATTATACTAGTTAAAGTGTATGTATGATGTAGTACATTTGAAGATTTGGAGCAGCACAATGTCACATAAACCCACATTGTCTGGTACAAGGGTTAGAGTTTTTATTTCCTAACACCACACCCCTGCAAACGTTTTTGGGAATTTCTCTGTCAGAACACTATTACTAGAAGTGCATATGTACCACCGGTTACAGTCTAAAGTTGTCAATACAGATCACAGAAAATTGCTCAGCCTGTATGATAAACTTTGTTTCACAGGAGCCCAGTTTGTTGGTCTTGAATTGTATAAAAGACTCAAGGAGTTCCTTAGGAGTTACCTCACAGGCATGCAAAAGGTCAGAGTGAACTGTTTGACATACTGTAATATTGTATTATGATGTGTGTGTTCTTGTTATTCTAAGTACTTTCTGTATGAAAACTGACGCTATATCTCCTCTACTAATACTCAGCCTGGTTCTCCCTAGATCAATTTTTGCTGGCTTAGGACCAAAATTAATGTCTGAGGTTTATTGATGGTTTATTAGTTACCAGTGCATAGCTTTTTGCTTTGTTTTTGTTGGCTGTAATTGACCCATGGGCATTATAAGAGAATAATTCCCGAGAATTAGTCAATCAGAGTGTGTGTTATATTGGCTACAAAGCCATATATAAAATAATTACTTTTAGTATAATTACTTAGTGATTATAGAAATTCTCACACTCTCATTGGCCTGCTATAATCACCTCCAGTGAGGTGATTGTAGCGGAAGGACAATTTTTCAAAATGGCTGCCTTGCGGCTTGCCTCGTTTTGTTGATGTGTCGGAAGAGGAAATTAACTTTATAAAAGAAAATGCTATATAATGCTAAATTCGGAATGACACTCTTCAAAGATAAGATGGGAAAATTGTGCTAAATGTAGCAAAGAAACCATTTAAATTCCCGTGAAAACTTTGCTTATGTCTATATACATGAGTAAATCACTCTATTTATTTAACAGAATGGTTTCAACAACAAACCGAATTTACATTGATGAATAAATGTTTGTCAAAGTTTCACGTTTCAGTCAGGAGAAAAGATGGGAGTTATTACAAGAGTATTATAGTATGTTGTCTGTGCGAGTGGCTTTCGGTCACCATCTGAAATCGCTGCCTTACAACAAAAAAATTCTATAATCACCTGAGTAATTATACTAAAACAATTGTTCGCCTCAGGCTCATGAATATTGGTGAATAATTGTTATTTTTTATTTATTTTTTTTTGGTGAATAATTGTTAAGTACTCAAACCACAAGAAAAGTTTAAAACTGGAATAATTTTATTTCATTCAGGGCAATCATTGAAGAAATTTCAAATCAGTCTTTTTCTACAAATTTTTCAATTGTGGGAGTTGCTAATGTAAGGCTTATAGAATGAAGGTTACAGTATCCATGGATCTGAACAAAACCTTCAAAACCTTGCTTGATTACTGTATAATTGTTGTATTCATTTGTAAAACTGCAACTGAAGTGAAACATATCAGTGTAGGTTACTGCACCATGAAATGTTTGATGTGAGTTCTAAAACTAGTTTTACATAATAGGATGGTGCAGATCTTATGGATGAGTCTGTTCTAAAATTCTACACCCATCGCTGGGAGGATTATAGGTTCTCCAGCAAAGTTTTAAATGGTGTATGTGCGTATCTTAACCGACACTGGGTTCGAAGAGAGTGTGATGAAGGAAGAAAAGGCATCTATGAAATTTATTCAGTAAGTTGCCTGTTTCCTTTATATGTCATCCTTTTTTGTGATTTAGGTTGATGTTAATGAATTTCTTAAACTCTAATACTGGAAGTTCTCACCAATAATTAATTAATTAATAATTAATCTTTAATGAATCTTTCCACCCCAAAAACCACCCATTGCAGGATTAAGCTTTTTTTGGCTGGGTATGACATATTCTGTCAAGCATATTATGGCTTTAAGTTACTCCTTTCTATCTATCTTTTTGGATAGACAACCTAAGCACATTTTTAGTACAGATAGCATTATTGGGATGGTTTAGGGGGCTGCCATCTACTATGTTATTAAATTCTTTATTAAGTACTAAGGTGTTAACTTTAACAGTTAATTAATTAATTAGTTTAATTAATCAAAAAATTATAAATAATTAGTCCTGCCTAGAGGACTGGGTAGGGAGGGAATTGTGTGCACACCTGCACCTAATATAGTTAACCTTTTGAGCATATTGTGGGCAATGACTGTTATATGGGCAGTCTTGCATTGTGAGGTGGGGTTGTAGGGAAAGGTGGGGTTTGTTTCCCAAAGCACCTAACCCTCACTTGCGACGAATGTTGTAAATGTTACACTCATTTGATGTTTGTTATTTGCTGCAGACAATATGCTCTTCTTGTGGTAGTTTATTTCTGGAAAACTTTGCATTTAACTTGAGCATATGAGTGATTTTCAGCTCACCTTTGCTTTGAAAATGAGCATTATTTTCACAAGACTATAGTAATACTGTAGAGACAAAATCGGTTAAACTCTTTTTGATGTGTTCTTTCTGTTTTTTTAGCTTGCCCTAGTAACCTGGAGAGAAAGTTTGTTTAGACCTTTAAACAGACAGGTATTTGCTCTACATGTTATTCCGACCTCAGTTTTTTAAATAATGATATAGCTGCAGTTATCCAGGGTTAAAATCAATAAGCTTGAATTTTGGTCTAATGTTTTTGTTATGTTTTTGTCAATGTCACCATTATACATGTACATCATCAACTTTGATAAATTTGTAATCCTGGATTAGCATTACATATAAGGTTACTCCAAACCTTCACATGGCCTGACTCAAACATTATGCAAATTGGATACACGACCCAATATTCTCATGTTTTGTTTATCTGAATGCAGTCTCTTTCAAGGACTTTAAAACCTCTAAAACGAAACGAAATGTATTTCCATGTATAATTTTTTTACATCTGTGGTTTAATACATTTGAAATAGTTTCCGCGCCATTGACATGTTTTTGCGAAAAGCGTGAAAGTGCAAATTAGTCACGCTTTGAAGTCACTACCACTTCCAATTCCAATTTACGCAAATTTTTTATTCAATTGACCCCGAAAATTTTCAGAGGGAACTAGCTTTCTCTGAATGTTATTTTGAGTTTTTATACTGAAAAGCTGTCCACGCAGGAGGTTGCTTTGCAGGGTGGTTTTCCTGAGACATCGTGATCCACACGCGGGATTTCCTGCTGTTGATTTATGCAGTTGCAGTGATACTCTCCATACCAACATAAGGTTACTTGGGAGAACTGGGAAAAAACATTTAATTTGTGGATCATAAAATTTGCAAATCACTTACCGAAAATGTGCAGTTTAGCCTCCCATTACAAGCCTACAAATGATTTTTGTCTATAAGCAGGTCATTTGTCACGCCAAGGACATGTTTTGACCTGACAAAAAGACAGTCTGGTCTTACAAAAAAAATTAAGACAAATTTGAGACATTTTAGGATTTTTATTTGATTGCTTTTGTTTCACTCAACACCCCGCTATTCGTACTTGCTGGACAGCAGCGAAACGAAACGTTGGTTGAGATTTTCCTTCAGACATTTCAGATCTGATGGTGGGTCGCACTGGAGCTGTGGGAAATCCATTATTTTCTAACCAAAAGATGTTTTCTCGTTGATTATGAAACACAAACTTGTATTACAACTTGATCACAGGTGTATTGTATTTTCCCGCGTTCAAGGAACCGCAGCCCCGTGTGTCTCCCTCGCTTCTCCCATGCTATCCTCAATGTCTATTCCATCTCGCAACAAACATGGCCACCTGCACTTCCTAACTATTGGTTACTGCTAGTCTTTTATATTAAGCCAATGATACACAGTTCAACATCGTTCAACTTTTGTTGATCAACTAATGTTGAACATTGTTGCGACTTGTTGAAACGTTGTTGCAACTTGTTGAATACTCATTCAACTTTTGTTGAGCAACAACAACATTTTGGCGCGAAGTTGAAATGGCGGACGACGGTTGTCGCTGTTATCATGAAGCGGCGACAAAAAAGATGCAAAAACCGCAAAATTTGGATTTACTCACTCGTTGTTCCAAGTTTTGCTGCAATCTCTGCCAGTGCTTTATCTCTCATGTCACGGTTTTTGTGATCTTTTAATGTTATAGTGTACAGGCACGGAAAAGTCTCGTACAGATTGATCAGTTGACTGGTGTTATCAAACCTCCATTCGAACTCGAACTCAGCTGATTCCAACTCTTTGGCCGCCATGTTGATATTGCCACGAAACCACGTGACACCAAACTCAAAAAACGATTGGTTTAAGCCGTTCAACAGCCGGCAACTTGTTGAACGGAATAGAGCCAAGTTCTATTTTCATTCAACAACGTTCAACAACTTTCAACATGTTGAATGGCAGATTTCAACGTTCAACCTCACATGATACACTGTCATCATTTGTTGAACAGCAGCTACAACATTTGTTGCTCAACAAATGTTGAACCGTGTGGCAGAATATTGACCCTAAAACGATGGAAAAATGTGTTGCATTAGAGGCCACAATGAGAATAGTGTCCAAAATAATCTACATGTATCAGTGAATGTTCTGACCAAATTTCATGGAAAATCCTCAATTCTACATACTCTAGGCTATTAATTCAAATAAAGAGGAGGGATTCTTTGTCTTTGCCTTCTTAAGATTTATAGTCAGGCCCTCTCAGAGGGATATGTCAACTAAAAAAGCTGCCAGACATTGAAATAACAGAACCCTAGCATTCACAGTATGCAAAGTGGAGCTTCACATGAAAGTCATATTTTAAGCACACGTGTTTTTGAGCAAAACCGAAATAAAGCGATGTGCAACAAAACAGAAAGAAACCGAGGAGCAAGGACCGCAAGGAGGCACTCTTGGCAGATATGAAATGTAAAATTGAAAGTCATATGTTGTGAAAAGGTTGCTGAGGAGTCCATGTCTTTTGGGTAACATGACACCTGGAAGGTTTTTTAAATTTGATTAACAAATCTCTTTTTCCCAATGCCTTTTTTAAAAGTGCATTTAAAATTTTGCCTTTATTTTTTTGTGTTACCTTAAAAAATGAACTTTAAGTTGGTTGAAACAGAAAATTTGGTGTAAGTAGCTCTGCAAAGGTTTGGAGTAACCTTATACAGCTTTTGAACTATCAGTTCCTGTAAATGACTCCACGATAAGCTTTGTAAACTTTAAAGCATTCCAGTCTGTTACTATTAAAGTAACAGTGAGAAAGGTATTTTTACATGAAACAACTTGAATCTGGTTTCAGATACACGTACATTGTACTGTACTTGAAACCTGAAGTTTAAATGGCCTTTTGCATGTTGCACTACTGATACACTTGGCTTCTTTGTTGAACAATGCTGGGTTCTTCTGTTTAGTTTGTTATTTACTGTATTCCAGTAGTTTGCGTTGTGATTCTGTGTACTTGTACAGCTGTAACTGTCTCCCTTATTCATTTTCATTCAATCTAGCTCTACCTTTCCTTGCACTAAGTTTGACATCAGTAACAAATGTTTTCATCAGGTAACAAATGCTGTGTTGAGGCTAATTGAAAGAGAACGGAATGGTGAAACTATCAATACAAGACTTGTCAGTGGAGTGATCCAGTGTTATGGTATGCTTTTATTATCCACAAGGACACTTGTATGGGATTTGTGGAATTTCTTATGTCCCCTAAACATCCATAGTAGTAAAGTTGACTCAACATTTTTTTAAGTTTATTTTCTCTTGGTAAATATCTCCGTTTGATTACTTGCCATAGAGTGAAATGGTTTTTTATGCCCAACTTGTTACTGTTCTTCATCCACTGGTAATTACCTTACTTAAATGTTTATTTCTATTATTTTGTATGTTTGTTTGTGTCCCTGACCTAAATATGTAAATTACCTTGGTTAGGTTTTCTTTTAAGTGCGATTTTTAGCTCTTACATTATTTTGTGTAGCCAGCACCCATATTTTTATGTTTTTACTCTAAATTTGTAATTTCTGACTCCAAGATGAAATAAAAGTTTTTGTTGTTATTGTTGTTGCCCACTGAAGCATGGCTTCAAAATGGGATTGCTGTAGCCATTTAAAATTCGAACTAAGTTGTTGAAAAGTGAAGATGTTTCAGTCGCATAATGTGGTCTTTGTTAGTTGACAATGAAATGACACCCTCATAGAGGAGTGTTTTTGTAACCCATTAAAAATAAATGCATTTGTTTACAATCACTTTATTAGTTTAAAGTTAGTGTTGAACTATGCAACACAATCGTCATCTTTGTTGTTGTTGTTGTATTCCAGATGTTTTTCATTTACACATGTCTGCCTCAGTCAATCTGTATGCTGTTCATATTAGTCCCTCTAAACACTGTACATCTACATGTATTTATGTTCACTGTACACTATAGGTGTCTTACTTCTGACTGACTTTTCCTTTTTGCAGTTGAGCTTGGTCTGAATGAAGATGATCCTTCAGCCAAGGGACCCACCCTCAATGTGTACAAAACTTCTTTTGAGTCAGTATTTTTAGAAGATACAGAGAGATTTTACACAACAGAAAGTACAGAATTTCTAAGAGAAAACCCCGTCACAGAGTATATGAAAAAGGTACACATCTTGATTTATAGATCTCTGTATTTTTCTTCTGTTTGATTTTAAAAGGCTTGTAATATTTTAAGGTACAGCATAGTTGCATGCACAGTTCCCTTCTATCTGCTAATGATCAGTTAAAGGGCTTTGCTTTGTATAATGTAAATAAATTATATATTATACCAATATAGGGCTGAAATGTCAGTTTGTCAGCAAAAAAGAGCTGAAGATTTACTATTACAGTCTAAAAAATTATGGCTAAGTTCACATCCAACAAGCATATAGAAGGGAAGTCAATATGCCTGTTACGTTTTCACTGAATTGTGGCAAAGCTAGCAAAAATCTAGTTCAGAATACAAAAAAGTGATACATTTGATCTCCTTCTTTTCTTTGAAAAATAATTTTCTGACACCTGTAAGACATGATGCTTTTGGATGTGGAGGTTCATGTTGTTTCTGGAAATAAAAGATAAACTCAGTATACAGTGCTATACAACACATAAATTGGTTGTTTCTTAACAGAATGCAAGCATGTGGGTTCTGACTCTTCCCACATCAATTGGATTTTGTCTTCATAGATTGCATTGCACAAATTAAGACTGACTACTTAGCTGGTGGTTTATTTTTTAGGCAGAAGCCAGACTCTTAGAAGAGCAGAGAAGAGTTCAGGTTTATTTACATGAAAGCACACAAGATGAAGTGAGTAAAAATGGCCAAGCTAAAAAGATGAAGTATTTCTCAATTACTCCACTTTTACTTGCATCTTTAACCCATCCTGTCTTATACCTATAAACCTACCCAAAACAAGTTGTTGATCAGTGTAGAATTAAATCTGTAGTAATAATGACTATAATCTCTATTCTTAATTGTTAAGTTGGTTTAATGGTGTGTTATTTTGTTGTAGCTTGCCAGAAAGTGTGAGCATGTTCTGATAGAGAAGCATCTAGACATCTTCTATTCTGAATTCCAAAACCTCTTAAATGATGACAAGAATGAAGGTCTGTACATTTGTGGCTAATTGGGGGAACACAAACCCAGTTTTGTAGTGCTTTAATAAAACAACAGAACAGTTTTTGTGTGTACATTTCACTTACCGATACTTGACTGTATCAGAGAATTTCAGGACTTTTAGTTGTGATTGCTTTTAAGGACGTTCGCGCGAAAATTTTCTACTCGATAGATTTTTTTTAAACTTCAACTGCGAAGAGATAATGACTTGCTTGTTTCAGAAATTAAATAAAAATTGGGGTCACCGATTTCGTTTTGTTTCACTCTGATGGCATGTGGAAAACTAGTCTGATTTTGATAAATTGGTGCGCGTAATTCAGCATGGTCTCCAGGATCCTCAGGTTAAAGTATCAAAGATAAGTCAACAGAGGCAAACTATCCTAATAATATGTTGTATAAGTGAATATGTGGCGTTAATAATTTCAAATATTGCCATCATTTTCAGAAACCTTAACCCTTAAAGAGGCATTTGAAACTGACGCACAGCTAAATGAAGAGGTCAAATGAATGGAATTCGATGGAGCGTTTTGAAAAATATTCAAACTTCTACTTGATAGATTTTTTTCATTTTTTCGCAAAATGTAGAAAATCGGCAGAGAAAACGGCCCATCGAAAGAAAAATAGGGGTCACCGAACGTCCAAGATCGTTAAATCCACGCAAAGTCAAAGCAATCGCCATTTGCCCTATTATTGTTCACTTTACTACTTAGCGCGCGCACTCGGTGCATGACGTGGCGTGTGAATTTTGTGCACAGTGAGGATGCGCAAAAGCAATTAGCGCAAACGTCCTTAAAACAATTGTTCAGCCAGTAACAAAATAGTACTTTTTCAGTCTAATAACACCTTTATTATGTTTTCAACACTTACTGATTATATTACAATACTTGCAGAATGTTACATGAATTTGCCAGTCACTTACGTTGCTGCTTACATGTACATTTCTTACAATAATATAGTAAATTCTAGCCTGTTTCACTAAGCTTTACTTTACTGTGGAACAAGTACCACATTTTAACTTCTACTTTCTTTGGTCTCTTATATAATCATTATTTTTAGATTAGTGGCAAAACAACTTTCAGCTGAGAGCTGCAGTTGTGTGCAGAAAAGTCATGGGTTGTTGTCTTGTCTGAATTAATTCTCTTATTAAAGTTTAGCAGAAAGTCGGAGAGCTATGGACAATTCGCCTTAGATTCTGCTCTATCAATCATTGTCCCAGCTTCCTCTGGCATTTTATTTCCATCTTAACTAATTTTATTATTTCCAGATCTAGGTCGCATGTACAACTTGGTTGCCAGGATACCTGATGGGCTGGGGCAACTTCGAACCCTTTTAGAAAATCACATAACAAATCAAGGACTCAATGCATTAGAAAAATGTGGAGATCAAGCATTCAATGTTAGTAAACCATTTTATTCTTGGTTCAAGCAATACTGATACTCCAAATGTTTAAAGCCATAAAACTTTGTTATTATTGATCAGGATCCCAAGGTATATGTGGAAACAATACTTGAGGTTCATCATAAGTACAATGCACTGGTTTTGACAGCTTTCAACAATGATGCTGGATTTGTTGCAGCTCTAGACAAGGTACTTGTGCAATACTACTGTAATGCAATTATGAAACAGTTATATCATTAGCCTTTCAAATCACCGATCTACAAGTTTCTGGTCTGAAAACAGAAAACTATGGCCAAAGCCTGATAACTCCCTCAAACTTAGAAACAGACCTGAAGATTGTTTGTGCTATACTCGGGGTTTTAAACACTATTGTAACATAGCAATTGAAGTCTCTTCTAAAATAACCAGGTAACGTGCCACTAGAAATTTTCCAACTGACTAAAATGTCTTAATATCTCATTTTCCTGAGCAGCAAAGTACAGACATAGCAGATTACAAAATGTGGCCACCTTGTTAGAGCCGCAGTAGATTTCATTCTATAGTACAATACTGGCTCACTACTCCTCTAGAGTCAATTAGTTTATGATATAGGGATATTATGTTCCACAAAAAGGCAAATATGTCATTTCAGAATACTGAACATGCTTTAAAACAAGCAGACTTTATAGATCTGTCTCTAGCCTTCAGCAAAAATCCTATACGTACTGTTGATTTACAGCGCCTTTACATGTTTTTTAATGATGTTTTCCAATTTACATGTTATTTCATGAGACAGGAAAACGAAGGGTCAAGCTTTTTGTTACAACTTGTGCACCCCACAGTACTTCAGTAATTGATTATCCTCAAAACTATTTATTTTTCTTGTCCCTTCTCATTCCAAATGGTTTATTTTCTGAATGTGAGTCATTGTCATCTAACTTGTGCCTGTATTATAACAACTTTAATTTGGTTTTAACAGGCTTGTGGCAAGTTTATTAATAATAACTCTGTCACTAAACAAGCTCATAGCTCATCCAAGTCCCCTGAACTTCTGGCCAGATACTGTGATTCACTGCTAAAGAAAAGGTACTCAGTTACTCTGTTAATAATACTTTTGGGCTTTCCAATTATATAATGGTAGAAGACTTGATCAGAGTCTTTAAGCAGATCAATCTGCAGCTTTAATTCTTTTTTTTTTAATATTTGGCATCATTCCTTAATTGTTTATTGACTGTTTCACAGCTCAAAGAATCCAGAAGAAGCTGAATTAGAAGATATCCTGAATTCAGTGGTTAGTGACCTTGTTTTACTTGCTTTTACAAAGCTTGTATATGATTTCTGTTAATGCATATTGTCTTTCTGTAGATGGTTGTGTTCAAGTACATTGAAGACAAAGATGTCTTCCAGAAGTTTTATTCCAAAATGTTGGCTAAGAGACTTGTACAGCACAACTCTGCCTCAGATGATGCTGAAGCTAGTATGATCTCTAAACTCAAGGTATCCACTGCAAAAAGCCACTAAACTATTCAACGAAAAATGTTCTATTGAAATAATAAGAGAATGAATAAAAAACTACTTAAAGTGAATGGCGTGTATACATGCCTCGATGCACAAAGAACAATAACATTTGAATATTGTACAGAGAAATATTACTGGACATGAAAGCATGATGATCTGTACCTTCAAAGAACAAGCAGACATGGACTATTAACCCTTGTCTGTCCCCGATTCAAATGAGGATCAGAGGGGGAGGAAGTTCTTTCACAGTATGACCACACGCCTCTGCAATATGATATCAAGTAACATTAGAAGTAATCCAAGTTGAGCAAGTTTTAAGAACGCATGTTTGATCATTTTAAGGACAGCTACAAACATTTAGATTGTTTTATTTCCTAGTTTAGTTCTGTTTACATTATATTATTTTGTAGTTCTAGATTCTTGATTGTAATCATTTTTTGTTTAAGGCTACTAGCCACTGGGCTAATTTTGGCCCTCTTAATTTGGTTTTGAAGTTAATTATTTGCATGTTTGTTTATTTCCTTCGTATTCATAACACCCTTAGAATAGAAGGAAAGTTCTCTGATTTTATGTGGTTAACTTTCTTTCACAGCAAGCATGTGGTTTTGAGTACACATCCAAGCTTCAAAGAATGTTTCAAGACATAGGTGTTAGCAAAGATCTTAATGACAAATTCAAGTCACATCTAGTCAATGCAGGACCCTTAGATTGTAAGTCAGTGTTGTCTTCAACTGTTGTGAATTTGTTACGTCATGTTATTGTAGTTGTTTCTTAGCTTATGGTATCTGATTATTCTCTTGTTACCTATGCTCCTTAGTGGACTTTACAATCCAGGTTTTAAGTTCAGGGTCCTGGCCCTTCCAACAGTCAGCGCCATTCTCTCTACCAGCAGAGGTAAAGTTGCTGTAATGTGATAATGATAAATTTTACTTGCCTCTTGTAAAAACAGGCAAATTAAGCTAAAACATTAGTTTTATAGTTTTGTAACCTCCTGGGTGTTATTATTGTTATCTTCTCCTAGGAGGGAGGTGGATTTTAGTCTTTGTGTGTTTTTGTTGTACTTTTTTCGTCTGTTTGTTTTGTTTGCTTCTCTTCTTTAAACTACAATGTAATCTGAAAAGAACATATCGAAAGAAAGAAAACCAGATTTTTATGATTCACATTTATCCAAGCATACAAACTGTGATAAAATTTCTCAGCTGTAGATAATTTTATTTTAAGTGTTTTTTATTGATCTGCTAATTTATCAATGTAATTGTTTATTTAGTGTCTATAATTCGTCTTGAAGGCTTAATCTGTTAGACATTGAGATAAGTTTATATATGTATGAAAACCTTTGCTGCTTGCTTCAATGAAGTTTCTTTACCATTTTTGTTTTCCTTTAGATGGAAAGAAGTCACCAACGTTTCACCACATTTTACAGCGGCCAACACAGTGGTCGCAAACTTCACTGGGTTTACCACATGTCCAAGGTCAGTGAGTAACATAATTACAATAATAGTAATGATAAGTATGGGTAATCAAATGGTGACGACGAGTGAAATTATTAGAATTTTGACAAAACGCAAGTGAAATCACGAGTATACCGTTTGGTTACCTTTTAATATCATGGGTGACAAATTACGCTCACAATCCTGGGTTACGGAAGCGTTGCCATAGCAATTT
>OMLO01000737.1_pt1 | contig 23000 bp, 13 predicted proteins | sample 1674811 | NCBI WGS metagenome assembly OMLO01 (sample SAMN06265003, study PRJEB25207) | coral metagenome | isolation source: Coral host | place: Mexico:La Bocana,Puerto Morelos, Mexico | collected 2008-11-13 | reverse complement strand
GTAAAACTTGATGAACCCCTGATGATGCAGGTCAAAAGTTTTAAAATGATAGAAATGAAAAACGCGAGAAAATGCCGACGTACACAAGGAGGAAACCCTGGCCATTTGTAAAGCGGTCGGCTTGGCTTGTTGGCTTGGGACTGCGTTTGGTCAACACCAAAGGCAATATAACAAGGCTGTGGTTGAAGTCATGGTCAAAATGTTTGAAAACAATAATTAAAAAATATATAATTGCAACATTACCCTGAGCACGAAGTTAAATTCTATGAAGAGGGTGAAACTACGGGAAATGGCAACTGGTATATATATATACATCGCTTTGTTTTGGTTTTGCATTTGTATTAACAGAACGGTAACAGAGCAATTTGGCGCCAAACTGGCTGGCTTTGACGATGCGTATTCCCAATTTCTCGAACTAATCTTAACTAACTAATCTATTCGCCTCTGTGCGTACTCTGCAAACTCTTAGACGCATCCCTAAAATAATAAAACAAAAAACATAATTCTAAACGATCAGTCTTTCTTATCAAAGATCTCTTCGTTATCACGTAATGCCACACAAAGTTGGAACAGGTGAATCTTTATTACTTAAGCTGTCCATCTGTTTTAAACTCTTCGGTGAGATCCAGTATACTACCCCTTGCTAAAAACGAGAATTATATCTCAGAAATAATATATGACCGAGAGCTTAGACTGAAAAGAGCAACGTTTTATTCCATCAAAGCAATTACAAACCGCTAACAAACCGCCACTAGCGCGGCGACATCAAATGTAAACATGTAATCAAGCAAGCGTTCCTAAGCCTTTTTTCATAATTTATGACGGGTGTTTCAACAAGTTTTGGGAGTTAGTGGCGAAAACCTGGTAATATAACTTCTCTAAATAACAGGTATTCTTGTTAAAATTTAATCAAGTCGCCGACGGCTAACTCTCTAAATAAAACTGTTGACGTTTCCTAACTGCAGTTTTCCTATTTTCAACAAACCTGTTTACAAAATTCTTGAAAAAATATTTACTACCTAGTAAAACTGCCGGACGGCAAAGTGCTCAAAAGAAAATCTAGTGACGGATTATAGTATACTGATCTCGAAAAAATTGAAAAAGCAAGTTTCAGCATGGGTCAATGGAAATTTACCAACTGAGCAGGTCCCCGCAAGAAGCTGTTAAACCGCTCATAAATTGTGCGTTAATTAAAAGGCAAAATTGGCCAGTTTGGTAATGTCAACGGCAACGTCAAATAAGGATCGATATATGACTTTCTTCCATTAAGGTATTCGCAATTTCTTGATTTGCTTTTGCCTTGCCTTTCAACATGGACTGTAATATTTTGTGTTGAATTACAGTTTACCGCTACCCAGGGCGTTGGACATCGTTGTTTTGAAAAACATCTTAATTGCGGTTTGTAAAGCCATCAATATTCCTTGGGGCATTAACATGACAACACGTTCGTCAACTGAACGGCTCCAGAATTCAGTAAAACAAATCACTTTGTTGATTAAAGTGGGTAAAAAAAATGTACTTTTAAAAAACTGCCTTACAAAGAAAGAAAGAAACCATTTCAGAACGTTTTCCCAATGCTGTACATGGGGAAAAATTTACACGATCACGTTTAATTGCGAACGTCCGCGAAGGCAGATGGCACCAGTAGAGGTTCACGAAAACAATGATGTAACGAGTGAAAATTCAACTGTTGCTAATGACAATTATACCGCACCGAATCTTGTTAAAAGAAGAAAGGACCAACAAACTAGCTGAGAAATAGAAACCGTTATGTATTTACTTTGCAACATATGTTGCAACGTTAGTAGCTGAATTACCAATCAGATACCTGTTATGATATTGGCAGAAACAAAGTACGCCAACCAAAAAAACTGAAGAAAAACTTGGAACCAACGATCTTGATTAAGGACACTTGAAGGCAAAGTTTTACATAAGAAAAAATGTTATGATGTTCCAATTCCGTAAAAATGAGGTTCAGAAAAAAGACACTGAATAGTGGACGCTTTTTACTGATTCAAATATTCTTGGGCCCAAGCCATGAGATAATTACTAGATGTCTATGAAGCGGGAAAATGGCATGTTCGCCTCTCTGACAGAACTAAAAAATGCCGTCATGGCCAGTAGATTAATTCTTTTACACTTATGAATATCGCCATTCTTCTGTCAACAGCGCAAGTATTAAAACAAAAACTGCCGAATCGTTCTCGCAAATTAACTTTTGAAACGTGACATTTTCGGTTGGTAGCGAAGTCAAATGGCGTAAAAATTAACTGTTAACTGTCATAGAATGTTTTGAAGTAGAAATCAAGGACTAAATAAAACCAACGTAAAATTGGGTTTTACATTTTCTCCCGCTTATTTTCAGTTAAAGCCGTTATTTTGTAAAAAAAATACATTTTTATTTGAAACATCAGCAAATACTGTTTACTGAGTCAAACACTACGAAGACCTTAAAACATCCTTATCCTTTTAGCCACAGTAACGATCAAATTCTGTTTTCTCCTCGCCGTTCTACAACGTAATTTAGCAGATGAGTAATGAGAATGAAGAAGCTTGTTTGTTTGTATCTTTTATTTATCCAAGGTAAAAAATTCATCAGGTCTAAATTACATAAGAAAAAGGTAATATCAAAGTCTAAAATACACAATATAAATATCATGCTAACTGCAATGTTAAAATTAACAAATCCTAATAATAACCCGTTTCCCACGAATGCCATGGCTTATTTGATTCTGTAATATTTTTTGAGATTATTTAGAGATTCTGCTTGCCTTGCACTTTGAGGAAGACTATTTCAAAGGACAGCACCACTATAGCTAAAACTATTAATTTCGAAGGTATTTTGCGCGTGCGAGTAGAATGGATAGTTTATTTTCAGAATCTCGGAAAGTGTAAGGAGTATATACAATATACTTCAAAGGGAAATGAAAGAAAATCTATAGTAACGGTTAGGGGATCTTAAATGCTAAACATGGAATGTAAAGAGTTAATTGTGTAGAATTAAAGAGTGTCGACCGCTCTGCATTGACGTCGCATACCCTGAAAGAAGAAAGAAACAAACAAAGACCTGTCAAATTGTGAAGTTTAAGACATGCATGCTTCAAAGAAATTAAGAAACAACGACCAACAAATAAGTAAATCTACAAAATACAAATAATAACTTCACATTTCAAAACAAGTGAGCTCTAGCTGGTCAAAGAAATAGCTGTGTATAGTACTTTGCGTCGGTAACGCTGCAGTTGGAATAAACAGGACTCGTATATTCTTACTAAAAACAAGCGGATACTTCATGGTTTCTATAACTGAAATAGCTCGATCGCGAGTAAACCAGACTGACACAAAACCCTCATCCAAGGCAGAAATTAACACTATACCAGAGCATTTGGTGACGCTATACAATAGGAGAAATGTACAGCAAATAGAGGGCAATAGAACGAAATACAACAAAACTGCTTCACAAGATCTATAAAACAAGTGCTCCTGATGTCTTTCGAAATATTGATCTTTTCTTCTTTTCTAACAAAAGGACTGGAAAATAAACTATTCCAGGGTCATTCTAGCGAGCAGAAAGAGTAACACTCCTAATAGAAAATCAGCTTGCCATACAAGAACAAAAGCTAGAAATACACTAGAAATGTTAACCAGCTGACCGCTTAGCAGAGACGCGCTATGTAGGACCTGGAGCTACAACAAGACCATGTGCACAGAACTCGACAATGAAACTCATTTCAAGTAAATAACTTAACACGCATATTCTTAATAGTGTGAGAACTACACGCCGATGCAAAAACAAAGAAACAACGACACAAAGTACTATATAATAATGGCAATCACATAAATCAAACTACAACCGCTCACTGGCTATGAATGTGAGAACACAACACTCCATGACAATTCATGACAAAACGACCAAAGAACCACTGGTGGGACTTAATCAATTGGGCTTCTAGACCACTTGATAATCAGCAAAAAAATTCTAAGGTCTCGTAAGCTTACGGGCTGTAAATATTTCAAAGACCTACTTATACTAACTTTTTTATATCATTTTTCCGTTGCAAACACGTTTGTATTTCGCGCCACGTTCGCGCGTTTTTCGAGTCAAAATCAATGTCCGGGGAAATTGTTTTTAGCAGCAATGACCAGGGGATTATACCAATTAAAATAAGTTATGACAATAGAGTAGACACAAAAATGATTTGCTCCAAAAATTTGTTATCTTTCTTTGTCACTCGCACCCTGAACTCGAGGCCTTAAGCTCAAAAATCAATTTCTTCTCAGCGACATCTCTTTCCACGGAAATTGGAACATAATTATTTTTTTGGCTTAAAAATTCGGGAGAAAAAAATTTTTGCTTTAAAAATTGTGGGTTACAAATGTCAACCTTAGAATACATTTTTCCCCCAATGTGTGATATTTTAAAGTGTGTTGTCAAATTTTCTAAAACGGTAAATTAAATTGACCGCCAAGGTGGTTTGAAATGTTTTAACGACGAAAAAATTTATAGGAAAAAGTATAGATTTTTATTTTTACACGCTTTCGGGTCTTTTCTTTGGCTTGTTTCAGCTCCAGAACAAGCGAAGGAAATTGCTTTAATTCTGTATTTAAATTATGGTTTACGTGCAATGATAGCAACTTGAAAATGATATCTCTTCCCCACGAAAATACAATAATTACTTCGGCTGGGCGGGCTGGAAAACAAGAAGCCGTAATTACTGCTAAGAGATTATTCTGGTGTCTAGAAAAGCCTCGAATGAGGCATAACTTGAAAGGAAAATTAAAATCTATGGCGGCATCATTTGCGCGATAACAATAACAATAACTATAATCAAGCCGGCGAACTTAAACATATTTTAAAGCTAAACATGGGTTTTGAGGCGGCTCGTGCATTTTCAGAGGAAATGTCCATGCAAGCTAAACAAACATTTGGTAATTTCACTGCTAAAGATTAATTTCCATAATCTCAAATATTAGCTCGAAAGGCAGAACACTGGAGGATTTTAGCACGTTTTTTGATAGGCAGTGTTACCCTAACGTGCATCCCCACGGAAACTAAACAACACCTTGAGAATGTTGTTCCTGATTGTCTTAGGTCTCCGTTATCCAAGGTGAAAAAACAGTAATATTAATAAATGTACTCGCAAATATATCTCTAACTGAGCACTATCACAGTTCATACGTCCTGGTTTTGATCCCAGCGATGCGATAAACATGATATCCTCAGGGTGCATATAATTGCCCGGCTTAATTGTATACCAGACTTTTGAAACAGTTTTTCAGATTAAATCGAAACCTCTGAAATACACAAAGCAAAATGCTTTCGAGTTCTAGTTTCTATCTGAGCAGTAGATAAACAATAGTTTTTTTGTGTGTGCTTTATATCTCTCTCAAAAAGTGAAGTTTCCAACATGACCAAATAAAACGGCTTCGATATGTTCGTGGCGAAAGTCCTTTGTTCGCTCAACAAAGGATTTACAAAAGAATAAAGAAGACTTTAAATCACACTCTTTCGAGTTTGACATTTTGCATAATAAAGGTGAGTTAGTAAAGGACAAAAACAGCTATAAGGCAGAAGTCAGGAAATCAAGTGAACTGAAACCAAACGAATTAAGCACAGCCTGTTCTGTTTGTATTTTTCTCTCTAAATAAATATCAAAGCTCTCACAACATCACACACAAAACAACGAGCTATGAACCTTCACCTGACATGTATACGAATTTTGCTAAGAGATATTCAAATACGAGTTTATGCACTGAACAGGTAGTTCGCAACATGCGGTTAAATTTTAGAAAAGCGAAAGAGACAAGAGACTGTTATAAGCAATTTCAGTTGCTGGAATTATGCCAATAGTGCAATGAAATAATCTGTCGACGATCAATTTTGAATCTATCAAAAATACATATAAGAAAATTAAAATCATACACAAAAATGTCACTATACGACAGTTTAAATTTCTAAAAAATAAATTTGTTGATTGTCAGTTTACAAGCTATTTTATAGTATGTGCGACCTAATTCAAAAGAACAACAAAATGGCTAGACATGCCATGGACGGGGAAATCATTTCAATGTTATATCATTCTACGATTCTATGCTGTTTAAGTTTACATTCGGGCTACAGAATATCTTACTAATTAAGCAAGAAATTTGAAATATCAACTAAAACATTTCAATATCATGCTTCCATTAAAACGGATGGCAGCTCCCATCTTTTCTTTGCGTAAACACAATCGAACCACAACAACGTTTTTTTATTTAAAAAAGTAATAAAAATGAAAAATAAACAGCCTTAATCTTGCATGATTTTTGCTACCTCATAGCGAGTTTAGTATTTCATGCTGTGAAGCAATTTCACGACAGGAATCATTCTATAAGCGCAGAAGACAAACATAATTTAATAGTCGTATTATTTTCGAGATGACTTTGTTTCCCAGAGGAAGTGTACAATATGACAACTTTATTATTACTGATTATGACACACGCACTGCCACAACTGCTGTCTACTTTTCCAAATTCACACTTTCCTGAATTATTCAAGGTTTTAATTATTTATTCCAAGTTCTAACTGCTGTACTAACAGTTTTTCTTCTCCTTAACGACCTTAACAGAAGAATTAAATAAATAACAGTTGGCACAAATGTTCTGAAATGTTTCATAATGTAAACCCACACGATTTAGGGAATATTCGATTTCATACTTAACGTTAAGACTGTTGATTTTGTAAACGGTACTAAGGTATTGATTTGCAATCCCAATTACATGTTCAAAGTCTCACTTTCTTACAAAAACGTATCTGAACAAAGAGGTTCTTTAAGAAACAGAGCCAAGTGATAAAGGGTGACAGACTTGAGATCAACAAAATGAAATCAAGTAAAGTTTAAGACATACAGCTAAACACACAAATACGAGTAATATTTAATGAGATCGTAGACAGAAAGACTCTAACGAAGCATTTTACCTCGCCCACTCAGAAATACACAAACACACCTGCTATTTACCAAAATGAACGCGTCTTAATTTCTGAGAAACACGTAAACTCTCCCTACTCCTCTCAACTCTTGCAAAAGTTTGAAAAAACAATCTAGCCTCCACATAAACACAAGCAAATTTTACAATTTTCTACTGAGTATTAAAACGCAAATTGATCCAACAAGCCTACAGTTTTATGTTTCAAACTATGTACATCAATTGAAACACGAAAAGGTATTCCTAGCTCTACTTGTGTTAACTTTAGCAAGCCATAAGGAGCAATTAAGCCTCCTCGTGAACGTAAGCGAATTTCATAAAAGTTTCTAGTGAGGAGTGAAACGTAGCGTGATCCTACAAGCCTATAATTTTATAATATTGCAAATATCAACTCCAATTAAACACGAACTTTACTTGTCTTAACTCTACCAAGCAAAGACGAGTAATTTAGCCTCTACACAAACACGAGCGAATTTTCCAAAAGTTTTTAGCGAGGAGTGAAACTTAAATTGATCCGACAAGCCTAAATTTCATAAAGTTGCAAAATAGGCAAACCCAATTGAAACAAAACTTCGTTCTGTCGTTTGCACACATGTAACCGCGTAAACGTGAAATATAATATACACAGATTTGACGAAATAACTAGTAATACTAGACGTGGATATAAATTCCTGTTTTATCAAGTAAACAAAAAATTAGTTTTGCGTTTCGCCTTACTAAAATGAACAACTAGGACATATCATGGGTTTCGAAACACAAAAGCAAAAGGGCATTTAAGACATCAAGAAATGGCCGGCTTCGAATAATCTTCCACGGCATTAAAAAGAAACTAACTCTAGAGTACAACTGCAATCAAATGTTCGATATTTTTAGCGAACAAATCAAGGTTTCATCGTGAGAGTTTTGAGCTATAATTTCTGGTCGAGTTTCGTGGAGCAAAAACGTGTTAGTCGGTACTTACACAAAATGGCAACCTGGCGCGCGACAGGAGTTCAATCATTCTGAGAAACCAAACTGATCACAGCGTTTGCTTAAAGTTGTACATATATTGGAATTAACTTATTAATCAAAATTCTGTCATAACTTTCAAATTTCGCACTTCTTCTGCAATGGAAATTCGTCTCATTTTGCATATAGGTTTGGGTTACGAATAATTGGCTTTGTGGTCAGTGAAATATTCAGATCTCGTTTGCTTGGCGATACCAATACTAAATTAAAATGCAGCATTAAGGTCTTAGCAAAAGACGGAACCCATTTTGTTCAACAGGTCTTCGATCATTATCAAAAGTTGCTTTTATTCCTAGGAAAATCCCTGGATTAAGCAATAAGGACAGCCTTTTCTTTGAGTAAACAAAATCACCAACAAAAGAATCGGGACAACTCTTGGAACAATAATACGAGAGAATCTGTTTACGAAACACTCTTTTGTTTTATGCTTTAGCAACTAAAAACCTCCGTAACAGAGCTTTTAAAGTCACTTCTTCAATCGAGCCAGCTACTTAGTGGCCTTTGTTCCAACTTCTGGCTCCCTTTACTTAATTGAATCTTGTATTTTGGAGGCTAGAGGAAATAACAAAAAAAACCACTTAATTTTTACATGGTTCGTCATATGTTAAACACCTTGCGCGCATTTTTTTCTTGGCTGCAATTATTATTATTTAAAAGCACTTCAATTCCATATTGGCATACTACTCTGGCAGAGGTCAACTTCAGAGCCAACTACAAACATCATTTCGCTTCACTTTATTCGCGCTATGCTGTTGTCCACGAAATAACAGTCACATACGCGGACCATAAGCTAGGACCGAACCAATGAAAGCAGTGCCATTTTTAATCGAAATCAACTATAAGTTCGCCTTGCTTAATTCTTGAGCATACGCATTGAATTTGAAAACACTGTTCATCTACGCTATTTACTCAACTCACACAACCAAAATACACTTTAAAAGTCATTGTCCATCAAGGAATGCTTTGCTGAAAAAAGCAAACATTGATAGCACTCCTTCGCACGAGAGAAAAACATCGTATTCTGGCAAAGGAAATAACTTGAGGCGCAGATGTTAGACCGAGTACTTTCGTCCAAAAGATCGACTCATTTTATCCACCGCTTATTTTAATTCAAGGGGGAAAGCAATTGGAATTACACAATGTGGAATCACCTACTGCTGTTTCAAGAACAAATATCAATTATGAGTCGCCTAGAAAACAGAGAAAACAACTATATTTAATTCTGGTGAAAAGCAACGTGAATAGTGCAAAGTTCTTTTATGTCCTGTACAGGCGGGAAATGTCTTTCCTTTCAACGCAGTGGGATGTAAAATTTAGCTTCGTTCAAACATAGTAGGGAACCATTAAAAACCTTTCTCAAGGAAGCACTTTCAAAAGCGAATTCGCAGGAAACCTTTTGTTTAGCGACATAAAAGCTCCTTCCTAAATGCCTCCAGGGCAAACGAAATTGCCATAAACAAAGTCGAAAGTCGCTTTTCAAATATCATCACCGTTTAGGTCTTATGACTTCAGGAAATTAACTGATTAATTCTCCGTGAAGTCTCTGCTTTGCGGTTTCTTTCTGGCCTTTCTTTGAGCACTAAACATGACAACAAGAGCAAAGACTCATCTCAAAATTACGACAAGTTACGAGATTGTCACTCGCTTGCGAAATGCTCTAATGCCAGGCGGACAAATTAATTTTGCACGAATCCAAATAATCGGCAAAAAATAGGCTTCCGCCTTTATAGAAAACTAACATAGATCACGAAAGAGAAAAGGCTATTTGCTTACTTAATCAGACCTTTCTATAAGAAGTACATTTTTAATTTCGGAAGGCCTTTACGTGCCTTTCTAGAGTAAAGTAATTAAAAGCACTGACATGCGCATTAAAAACAACAGTCGAGCCGACATCTTGAAAACACTTTGCGCCGAATTAAAGTTTTTTTTAAACCAAAATAAAGGTGGGCTATGGCCCTTTTTTGAGCATCGTGAATCAAAAACCACGCTGTCATAATAAGAAACACAATGTCGCCATTCTTTACAAGCACCAACAAGATATAGATATATTTCCCCGGGGGCAAACATCGAACATTTCAATTATTTCCATCAACAAAAGGTCTTGTTCGCACTGCCTACATATGGGACATGAAAAAGCTCAACGTCGCACGTATTTTCCAAGTTTACTCGTAATACTCTTAAAACACTTGACTAAGGTCGCTCGGTGAAAAAAATTGAACGGCTTTTCAATAAAATTGATCGACATGTGTGGTTTGTACTTACACGTGCAAGGCCATCACGCCCAAACGTTTTTGGGCCATCGACCTGTCAACACATTCTGGAACAAATAGCTCGGAGAGCAATTTTCCAAATGCCTTCGTTTCCCTGACATCTCACTTCCTTGGCGGTCAATATTCGCGCGAATTATGCGGGAATGACTTAAGATTAGGGGAAAAAATAAAGCAAGATAGAAGTCTCGCTAATTCGTATCAAACCCATCGGCGAATGTCTGATATTTCAGACGCTTTCAATACCTTTTGTGCGATTGATTTCTAATGCCATGAACAGGACCAGAGCTTTACCTTCATAAACTTGCTACTAGCGTCGGCTTTTTCTCGAGAAATAACATCCGCACGGACATAGGCGTGTAATTGAACAACCACTGCACGCGAATTCGCTCGTACCTTCGCGCTGAATTAGCTCAAGAGTCATGATATGTCGAATTCATAAATATGTTAACACAGTAAAATATTCATCTTATTACCATAATACAGAAGCAGGGCAAAAGGAAGATTCTGCATTTTCTTCCTACAAAATTGCATACACTTTGCAAGCATCTGAAGTCACTTTTCCTTGTTAAAACTGAAATAGCTTCGAAACACAGGAAGCCGCCCGCCTTTCTCATGGCCACTTCACTATGGCGCCATAAGTCGAATTGCCTTTGACAATTCAAAAAGTTATTTAGTATTTGTCAATGAAGGAAGCAGTCGGAATGAATTTTAATTCCCCTTCGGAAAGAATTACATCCGAGTAACAAAGGGACAAACTATTTTTCACGAGTTGGACAATTCAAACTGTGAAAGGACTTTTAGAGACAGCCTTGTTTGCCGAGCTAATTAGTAGTCCTATTGCGAATTCTTTTCGCCATCGTTCGTTGATAAGGCAAGGGATTTTACTAAGAAAATGGCCAGAAAAACTTTAAAGGGTATCTGCTGTTTCTATCACTGGTATGAACACAGCAGAATAAGCTAGAGAGAAAATTTCATTGGCAAACAAGATAACAGTTCGAATCAGTTCGATGTGAGTTGCCCATATTTCAGGGGCTCACAACATGCAATGCTCGTTAAGCGAAAAGTCACTTTTCAAAGTTCAACAAACGTTTCGATTTTGACCGCCTAAAACTCATGAATATATTCCTCAATTATGGAAAACAGCTCCAATTTACAATCGTGTTTAACGTACTGGGAGAACTGATGCAACATACTTCAAATGTCAGATATTGTTTGAACTAAAATAAAAGCAATCCAGCCTTCCGTTGTGAGTGAACGAGCGGCAGAGCTCCAAGGCTTTAGACCCAAAAACCGCGTACATGTAATTTGAGAGCATGTTACAAAACGCTGGCCTGGAAAAAGTATACAATTAAGGGCAAAGAAAAATGAGGCTATTTAAAAACCGACTTCTGTATTTTTGGACTCTTATTGTATTTGTAATCATTCTGTGTTTTGATACATGCGGTCTTCGACTACAACTCCAGCGACAAGATTCAACAACACATAACACGACGAAGGCTATGGCAATTTGAAATCCTTCAGCTTCCTTGCTGCATGAGAATTTTCAACCTTATGTTGTAAAATTTATAACTGTAGTTTACTTTTAATCCAGAACGTTTAACTGCGGTGTAGTCTTCGAGAGAGAAAAACATATTTAAATCGATCTGCACGGCGGGTACGCGACATAACCTGAAAATATGTCCGTCTCCACTGACCGTGTTGAACATGGCAGAAACGAACGGCTTAGACAACCACATGTACAGAGTGAAACGATTAACAGCGATAACATAACAAGAAAACACCTTGGTTTTCCAACCAGATATAGCAAGAGAATTTCTCACGATAGAACACGTCAACATGCATCGAATGAATTCTCTGTTTCGACTACATCGAAAAACAACTCGGCGATTGAAAACTTACGGCTTACAAGGGCGTAACTCAAAGCACTCACACGCTAAGGGTAGGCGAGCATTTTCAGTCCGTCCGATTCCAAACTAAGAATCGCCGCACGGGCGAGCATATTTCTGTCTTTACAAATTCAAGAAACACAGTGCCTTTAATGTATGGGAGAATTTAAATAAGAAATTGTTTCCATTTGCATACATCAGCCGTGTTATGAATGGACTTCTTTGCTATGCATCTACGGCTCACTTTCTGTGAACTTGGAATTCAGTCGAGGAAGAACAGCGCTTAAACGGGAATTGAAACACTGAAAGTTCGCAGCAACAAAGCTCGAAGCAAAGCGCTTGAAATACCGAAGTCGACAGTTAAAAGAACAGCGAAAGCTATGCGCGAAAGAGTCGAGAGTAAAGCCGAAAGCAAAGCAGCAGACGATGGAATAAACTGAAAACGTTTTAATAACTTATCTGAGGGTACAGTATGATAGCTTGAAAACATGCATGGTTAACATAGAAAAGTATGATAAATATCTGATTCACATTGCAAGAAAACAACTCTAAATAATGATTTCGCAGCCCAGAATACGAGCATATAAGCCTGTTGATGGGTCGACAATTTACGAGCGTCCTTCTAATATTTACATACGATCTTTCGGAGAAAACCCAAAACGTGGGCCCTAAAGCAATGTCAAACACAGCAGAAACATTCGTGGTAAAAGAAACTACAAGTCCTGGTTACTTTTTCCCTGGAATTCCTCTGAATCTAATGCAAAATATTCTAGCTTTCAAAGAAGTATTTACATACAATAATGCCCATCCATTAGAATACCTTTTTGCATATCCTACGAGAGGCGGTCGACTTGAAAATCGAAATCTTAGAGCGCTTACGCGAGCTGAAATTAAACTATTTCACATTCAGCTTCTGTTCCGAGAAGGCGTAAGAAAATGACACAAGAGTAAATCGAATTTACACGCCTGTCCGTACGTTCAGTTCCTTGTTCATTCGCGTAATAGAAAAATACACTGGTCACTATTAATCGGAGTAGCGAGGAATACATACAAAGTTTTATTGCGGTCCTGTGAGGTGACCGCCGACAATGTGCTGAGAAGAAACGTGTGGGGACGATACGTGCGGAGATGAAACATGAGGCGATCCAACATGTTGGTCGTCGGCTCCTCCAGTAACTGAAGCAGTCATTCGCTTTTCTTTCTGTCGTCTGTTACAGAACCACACTCGTACGACCTCTTTATCTAACCCTAGGTTTTCTGCGAGCGAGCCGATTTCCTGCGCGGAAGGCTTGGGATTTTTACAGAAGTGGTTCTCCAATGCACCTTTGACAGCCACCTCGATCGACGTTCTCTTCTTTCGCTTCCGTCCCTGAGTCGCCAGCTTGTCGATGCCGCTAGCTGCACCGTTGTTGTTATCAGCCTCCTCGAGCCACTTGGCAAGCAGTGGCTTGAGCTTACACATATTCTTAAAACTCAGTTGCAGAGCCTCGAAACGACAAATGGTGGTTTGGCTGAACACGTTCCCGTACAGTGTCCCCAGCGCAAGTCCGACGTCCGCTTGTGTAAAGCCAAGCTTGATTCTCCGCTGTTTAAACTCTTTGGCAAATTGTTCCAAGTCGTCTGAAGTAGGAGTGTCGTCTTGTGTTTCTAACTCTTGGTGAGCTCCGTGTGTCGCGTCTTGGCCATTCGGATTTTCTCGAATCGTTTGCGGCGCCGGCGGGAATGCTCCTTGTAGCTGGACAGCTCCGTTTATCGAGGGGTACGATGGATGAGTCGTAGGCACCGCTTGCATCGCGCTGCTGATGTGGATGCGAGTGTGATCGGGTGAGTGAGCCCCATGCGACGCAGCGCTGGGCCAACGTGCTTGGTCTAAAGGCATAACTGTGTGACCGCCAGGTCGATGATGGACGAGCGTTGCACCGGCAATTGTTGTTATTACCGGCGAGGTATCCTCTCTTAAGATTGGTTTAACTTCTTGTAAACTCACAGTGTTCGCTGGCCAACCAACAGCTCCTGTATGGTCTTGCACTACCCACTGGTGAGTAGCAAGGTGATTATTTCCTACTCGTAGGTCGTTCGGCGAAGCTACGCTCGCTGGAGCCAGGTTCTCGTACTTTACAACAGTGTGTTCATTTTCTCGCACGTAAGCCGCCATGGTGGTCGGGTGATTTTGGATGACTCGAGTTTCACTCTGCGTGGAGGCCGACCCGACCTGATTTGTGTATGGGTTCGTTTGCGCTTCCATTGTAACGAGCTTGGTTTAACTTGCGTTCAGCTAAACTCGGCTTTTTTGCCGCCAGCCTCATGAACGTGTCCAAAGATCTGTTGATTTCCTGGGAGCCCATTGGATAGCTCTGTGGTGAGTGACATTCTATTATTACTTAATTAATCATGATTCATAACCGCGCGCTTTGCCATTGGCTCAGTGAGCACGAGTGAAACGGTCGTCAATGGCTACAATACGGCGTGAAGAATATGCTAATTGTTATCAAGACGTTGTTTTTCATTGGACCGCTCCTCAATCCGCTCTTTTGTTCGCATCGAAACCTCATTACCACAATTGCAAATGAGCTGAAAGCGTTTACAAAATATAATCACGCTGGGACAATGAAATATGCCTGCGTGTGTTCTAATATTAGAGCCTTTTGTTCCACTGGAACTGTGGAGGGCGGGAGAGCCCGAGGGGTGTCATCAATTCGTCGACAGATTGATATCCAAAGTGCCAAAGATCTTTCAGCCTTTGTTTTTTTATTCCGCTGTTGACAGCTTAATTTCGAGAGGTTTAACAATCAGGTCGACTTCGGAGAGTTGAAGAAGATGTTTAGCCATATGTGAAACACGCAGCTTAAAATTTTAACACTTCCGTAACGCGGCCGCGCTGTCAGCGCCTCACTTTGCGGTTAGTTTTATTTATTAACCGTAAATGCCTTTTTCGCTTCGATCAAGACAAGAGCCGTTTAGCAAGTGCGTGGCTAGAAAGCTAATATAACCACCAGCTGTTTTGGAAGGCAGGGCATTGATCAAAATAGCTAGCCCAAAATCTTGATAGTGAGCGCCTTTTTCTTTTCTGCGCACCACAAAAAGATGGCCCATTGCTCAAGCCAGCTCATGAAAAATTTAAGTTTTTTCCGCGCGCGAGAAGTATTGGTAAAACAAACATCAGCGAGCGTGGGATCGGAATGAATTTTGCAGGTTGAACGCGCACGGTCGCTTCTGCCCTATCGCGCTCTACATCTCGCCCTCTTGAGAATGGGAAAAATCCCTTTGTGACACGCTATTCAGACAACGCTGTGCAGTGCGGATGGGCTTTAAGATTTCCTGTATGATAGCCATCACCGCATGCACCGATGTTTGCCCGATCGGCTCTTTCCTGGATGTTTATATATTTTACTGGCGGTTCTTTTTCAAGAGACCAGGCTCGACTCCAGCCAATAGCTTTGCTGAGAGATTCCTGATGAATGCCAAAATAGCTCGAGAGATTTTAAGAGAATCCTGACGTCACAGCACTCGGCGAGCCTCACGATTCACGGCAGAGAACTAAAGCTTTTGAACACGGACTTAAATGGCTCAGCACCGCAACTTCGTGAACAAAGCACTGCGAATTACGCTCGGGGAAAACACAATTATATCCTAAAACCGAAAATTGAGTTGAGACCACTTACGCGCTTTTCTTTTGATGAACAAATGCGACGAGAAAAGCCTTGGCGACCTAAGAATCGGAAATATTTCTAAGACCACCTGTAATTAAATTGTCCGCAACTGCGTAATGATGTTTGGTTGCTTTCGCACGTGACGAATTCCTCTCTCGCGCGGAAAACTCCTTCGCAAGAAAATTTTCTTGACTCACGGATGTTTGTTTACTCTGACGAAAAGAAAGATCCATAATTTCAATTAAAGTGTTTATAGTCATGAAAGAAAAGTCTGGATGAAGCCATAAAAGAAACCCGGAGGACAAAGCAAGTTCGTTCAAACCTTATACAATGCCAACGACGCAACGTATAAATGAATTCTGTTGTTTGCTGCCTTGAGGCCTCTACGCAGAACAAAGTTCAAATTATCTTGCGAAAACGACGCTTTTTCGTTGCACTTTCGATGGGCAAGCTAGGAAAAACAATGTATTTGTTCACTATGGTTTCATTTTGGAATGAAAACGCTACTGTGGCGAATCCTTTCCTACCAATTATAAGGGAACTACCACAACGCCCTTGTGAAAACAAAGCAAGCGAATAATCTTAGCACTGCACCTCACAAAGAATCGCTTGATTTCGTAGCTTAAAAACGCGAGAAACCGACAGAAACTGCAACAAGTAAGCGAAACCGCCGAAAGGAACCCTGCTAAGACATCTTGTTTAAATTTAAGAAGTAAATTCGCCCGCTTTCACGAACAGTACCACATCGAAGGGCATTAAAATTTCAACTAGCAAAACTGATATAAAATGCGTGTACTTACGAAGACGAGCAATCTCGCTTTCATCGTGTGCCCTTCTTTGATTGAGTTCAACCGTCAACACTACAATCCAAAAGCTTAATGCCAAGCTACTTTCTCCCCGGTCGACAAACTTTCCCGCACGACTTCGCCGCACCACAAACAATAGTGGACCAAGCGGGTTTCACAGTCATACATAACAAGAAGGAAGCGAAATGTTTTGCAATTCACATTCGCAAAGAAATTAGCATCTATACATATACATGGTTGTGCGTAAATACTTGAGGAGTGTTTAAGTTTATATTTGAACGGCCGATCAGTAGGTCGCTGAATGCGACTTTATAGCTTTCGGGATTTTGTAGAAGATGAGTGTTTATAGAAAAAAATGCGGAACGAAGGCAACTTCAGTTCACGACATGTTGTGTTAAGTTGAAGTACTGAAGCGAACAAGAGTTTTCGAACAAAACCCAATATTATCATGTTTCTCCATTGTTTCAGGTCTAAAAGCGAGTTTATGACTCCAGTCTTTTTATAGGTTCTCGTAGGAATTCGTTAGAACAATTTGCTTTCATTGTAGTTCCTAAACTCAAGAAAACTGAAAGACGGCGAAATGCTGAAGTTTAAGAATGGCATTACAGCAGTCTGAAGCAGAATTTGCCTCATTAAACTTGAATTCTTTGTTATTAAACTTGCGTCCGTTGAACTAAGTCTGTTTTGCGGCTTATACGCGTAGCACATAAGCTTTGAAAAAAGATCGCGGTGTTGTGATAGGAAAAACGGTTCCCGACCGAATTTCGTCGGTGAACTAATGCGGACCTATCCAGCATTGCATTTAACAGTTTGCTGGAAAAAAAAACAGCAAAAAAAGTTAATATTACTTGTATCTTTGGCTTCAGTCATGGTAAGTATTATAATTACTCAAAGTGTGCACGAATTTAAAGAAAAAGGTTGGGAAGGTTCGAATTAACGATAAGACCACTATCTTTGAGCCCATGATGTCTCTGATCTTTACAGGCTTTTTTTGCAGTTTTGAATTGGGATTAGAGATGTTAGCTGTTCCTTAGAGATGATTAATCTCAACTACAGTTTATGAAAATTCTTCTTCATTAGAAGTGTAAAACTAATGAATTCTATGCGTTTGAAGCTGTATCATTTAGTTATGTTAATGATATTATTTTCGCGTCATCCTAAAAACTTACTGTGCATTTTTAGATAAAAAAAAAGAAGGGTGGAAAAACTAACTGTGATCAAAAAAGGACAGCCATTAAATAATAAAGTGAAAAAAAATATGAGTGGGAGTATCTTTAATTTATCGATCAAACGACCATTTTAAACAACGAGTCGCCAAATTAAAAAAAATCCCCGCCGCGCAGGTTGCCAAACTCAAAGCTTCACCGGGCCCCATCCATAGTAAATCGGTAAACATAAAAAAGAAGAAAAGTCATTTCTGATTTAATGAATTTCCTAACTTTAGTCTCCGGAGATAGCCGCAAATCTCCCGAAACAGGCCGCCAAGTTCTAGACAATTCGACGACAGTTTTAAGTCTCGCAAGCTCTCGCGCCCAGCAAGAGCGCATTCAGAAAGCAACGTCAGTCGTTTCTTGTCCGACAGGCAGTGGGAAAAACACCGTCTGTTAAATCGAACGGTAAAATAATTTGCTTGACTTAACGATGATAGAAGAGAAAAAAAGGAGATATTTAACACTGTATATTAAGATCTTTTCTTGATGGCACGTGCCGATTTACTGCCGTTTTCGTTGTTTTCGTTTGATATTCGCGCGCTGTAAACCTCGAAAAATCGGCATTAAAATACCAATTTCTGATAGCCTGGCCATGTCAGGATATCAAAAACACGTGGGTTGGCCTAAAGTTTCGATCCGCAGAATTAAAAGCCCTGTTCCTTTCCAGAAACAATCAGTGTCCGCCAAGGAAGGGTCAGTATTGATTTCAGCGCTTTTAGAGAGCGGCACCCATTGATTTGTCAAGCTGAGGCAGGAAAATGAGAAGTTTTAAACACAAGTTGTCATTTGCTTCACAGGTGGTCACGGGTGCTCGGTTGCTTGACAAACAAAACGAAATTGAACGACAACGAGAACACAGGAACTAAATACGACAGCAAACATCGCTCACAGAAAAAAATGCGTGTTTAATTGGCAGGCTTACGATAAAGACCCGTAATACGTGTTTTATTGAACTGGAAGTGTAGTGTTTCGCGTCCGTAAGATCCATTTAAAGTGTATATTTCATTTCAGTGATGCATGCAAGCATTAAACTGTTTAGAGGCAGGTAAAGTTAATTCAATGGATGGCAGTGCGCCGGTTTGATTAACCTAACGTAATTTTATTTCGAAACTATAAGCCTGTCAGTTGATATTTTCGTGCAGTAAGTCATATCAGCGAGAGAAAAAAATTGAACACTTTGTCACTGTTCCAACTTGGCTTTGCTTGCTTGCTTTAGTAAACAAAAGCCCAAAGGAAAAATTAATGTTTGAGCAACAAAATGAGTAAAAATGATCCTTTACAAATAAATAACCTTTTATTGTGTAGAATTCCATCCAAGCAGTGCGTGTCTTAAGCGAAATTTGATACTAAAATTCATTGCTGAAACTACGGGCTGATTCACTTGGCAATTAACATGAAATACTTTCGGAACAGGGTAAATTGAAAAAGGCGTCACTCTTATCTTCGTGTAGTTTAGCCGGCTTCAATTAGCAAAACTAAACCACTTTAGTACAATCTTGCAGTATGTTGAAGTAAAAAGAGACTTAATTGTAGCATACGACTCACGTTCGCACGTTGTATGCACGAAATTTCTTCTCCATTCTCTCAAAGTATTAATATTCTCAGTTCTGGCTTGTAACTTAACTCTACAGGTCTTTACAGCTTTCGTTTGGATTGTCAAAAAATCGGAGGTTTAGTTTTCATCCACAGTCTAAAAGTAGAACCATATTGTGCAGCTGGCGTAACATTACCATATGAGGTCATATGATAATACTGAACACCGAACGATCACTCACTTGGATTTCATCCACAGACTTTAGATCCCTCTTGTAAAGTATAATAAACAGTACCACATGAAAGTACTGCTCAGTAGCTTTCAATTGAGTGGTCACACACGACTAGGGTTTAAATCCACAGACTTTATGTCACACTGTACAGCATAATAAACAGTGTCGCATGAAAGCCCTGCTCAGTAGCTTTAATTTGAATGGTCACTCACTAGGGTTTCTTGGCTTAACTTTGTTTTATCCAAAAACCTTTAGACAGCCTTAGCTTGCACAGCACAATAAACAGCGCCACATTTAAGTACTGCTCAGAAGCTTTCAAGAATGTTGTACACTGGATTTTCATCTACACGCTTTTAAGATCAAATTGCAATTGGGAAGAAATTGTGCAAAATATCCTCAAACATTTTTCTTCACAATATCGACACAAACATGACCACGAAGATCACGGAATTACTGAAAAAAAAAAACAGCAGTCAAATTCTGAAACTATAATGAGAAGATTATCCTCTCTTGATTTTAACCGAAACAGGACAGTAAACACAACTCAAGAAACACGTAGCACGACATACTCCAGCCACACCCTAACCAAATATAGTTTCAGTTCTTATAAAGTGTTGTCAATAACACTGAAAGAGAATTTATACATTAGTTATCACTATCCACGCAATATGTCTATCAATTTCAGAACGTTTCTTCACTTAAATATCTAAAGACAGTTTTCAGTCGGAGAGGAATATGGCATGCTCCTTACAAAACTGAATTACGTGAATATATTTATTCCACGTTCCATTTAAGTGGTTGACAACAACTAAGAAATAACTCACATACCGAAGCACTTCACTGCTCATTTACAAAAAAATACCACCCTGCCGTTTTCGTTGTGGTTTGCTCATTAAAGCTCAGCAACTAAATATCCGCCAATTTCTATTATTCCACTAAAAAAACTTTCAGCTCTTAACATCTATTGTTTCATAATGCAATGCACTGACTGTTACGGACGTTATTCAATCAGGCAATTCTATCCGCCATTATATTTGGGATGATTTTACATTGTAAACGTTTCGCATCACTTTGGTCTCTCACAAAGCAGACTTCATGACTTCGCACGCAAGAATCAAATCACATTTGCACATTTTATAGCGTGCAATCCGTCATCAGTCAGTCTCATTTAGTTTACAATAAGTTCAGAGTAACTTGGTGTTGGTTTTTCCCAACATATCTGAGCTGGCCGTCTAGACATCGATGAGCTACAGTAATAAGCCCGGAATGTTAATGAACAAAATTAGTTTAGTGTAGATAAATGCAACAGTATGCTGTCGTAATGACAGGACTACTTGCGAGCAAAATAACTACAGGACGATCCCCAATTAGCGGTTCACTACGACTATCAATCAAAACGCGATAGAAAAAAGAAAAAGCGTCTAATAGCCGATGATCAAATATGAACTGGAAAATATAATGAGACAAAGAGAAGTCTGAATAACTGCATGCGTGCCTGCCCGATTGATACGAACAACTGAAGTATAAAACGCGAGAGAATTCGATTGTCTCCATCTAAGATATCTCTCTCACTTGCCTTGGTTGAGATAAAAATTGAGGATACCAGATGTTTGTCTTGAATTCAACACCACCAAAACACGATAGATGAAACTGACTTTCATGCGGGAACTTTCTTTGTCAATTGTCGTCAGGAGAAATTGAACAGCGCCATTTAGCAAAAATACAGAGTGCAAAACGACAGTCACAGGCCATCAATATAACTTATGGAGTAATTTTATGTTCTGTTATTGAGGATTTATCCTGCGGGGTACTTGGCTTTGCGGGTTCTCGCGCGGCTAAACGCGAGGTGCAAGCGCGAGACTCCAGACAGAGGCGTTTCTCGAGAGCTTCAGGATTTGGGCTTTTGAGATTATCGCCAGTGTGACGATCCTCTTCTTGTTATTCAAACAGCGGCGTGTGGCAAAGAAGTTAGAAATATTATTGAAAATAAAATACCCTTTTGTATTCAATTCGGAATCTTCACAGTTCTTCAGTAGCGCCAAGATTTCTAACTGATGTCTATGATCTGGATTAATCCCAGATAACATCTGAGTACTCTTCATGTCTACAAGTGGAAAACACTGTAATTATTAACTGCAGTCGCAACAGGCTTTCATGATCTAGATTCTTATCTGACGATTGCACACATAACATGTGCTCTGAAAGCATACCTTACAATATGACGAAACTCATAAGACTGACTGCCTTCGATTCGCTACATATTCCATTCCAACCAGCAGAAACGACAGTTTAATCTACTCTAATGAGGTAAAATACTTAACGCTGATCTCCGCGGTCTAAGCCTGAATTACTTGAATTTGACCCATTTTAATTTTAAAGAGCGATTGTACAACATTATTTTACAATTAACAGAATTTTAAGTTGCGTTTTTCAAAGGTCTATTCACTGCACTTAAAAAATTTCACTAGGAGAAAAACGTCCCAGCTAAGAAGGTACGGAATTCAATGTTACAAAAACAATCATTCTATTTCGGAACACGTCCGGTCAAATGCGTGTTTGTATATGCATTTAAAAAACTGCTTTGTAGGTTGCTTGAATTCAGGAATGTAACAGTACGCGCCTTAACCCAGCTATTGGATTTCCGCCACCTTGAAACTCAGCGCCGAATTCTTCTTGTCAAACAAAACAAAAGAAAATCTCTTCGCTCATTTTCAATCTCACGCCTATATTGCAGCAATTTAGCGACAATTAGTACCTTAATCAAGATCGATGGCAGCGTTAACAGATTTGGACCGCCTGGCATGAGCCTTCAGTCAAGCGATGAAAGGTTCAAGAATGATTTTATCACTGCACGCATTCCGGTTTCCTTGTTGATACACTGGAATGTTTATCTTACCTTCAAAACGTTGCTCGGGTTAATTGAATAACTTAACCAGCTGTGTACGCACCCACAACTCGTTAATCGAGCCACGTGGAGACAGATTGGAGCGCTTTCAATTAAATCATGGAGTCGACATGTGAAAGGGAGTTGTTTAAAACAACACAGGCGTAATTTTCCCTGAGCAAACTGAAAATTCCAACAAAGCCATTATCTTCCGGTCCGCACAAGCAAATATGATTTTTGCATGTACATTGCCACCCGAGATTGTTGTCTCTGGGTCAATGTTTTTCTACTTTGCCATATGTGAGTTCACGATCGTTGGAAAGAAAGTAAATCCCTGAACAAAGGAAAAATAAATAACCTATTTAACGCAGAGAGACAGGCTTGGCCGCGAATATTAACAACTTTCCCTTCTGCAACCTGATTCCTGCAGTTTTTGGCCACACAGTGAGCGCGCATTCTTGAACAGCACCAAACAAAGGATTAAGATCTGTTTTTTACCAGGGAAAGCTCACAAACTTTGGAATTTCACGCTTTGCTCACTACTTTATAAAAAAAA
>OMLO01000736.1_pt1 | contig 23002 bp, 12 predicted proteins | sample 1674811 | NCBI WGS metagenome assembly OMLO01 (sample SAMN06265003, study PRJEB25207) | coral metagenome | isolation source: Coral host | place: Mexico:La Bocana,Puerto Morelos, Mexico | collected 2008-11-13 | reverse complement strand
TTCCGTTTACTTTTATTTATTGCTGTTGTTTCTGTTGTTGTTCTTAAGTTTGTTGTTGTTGTTGTTGTTGTTGTTGTTGTTGTTATTACCAAGTCAATCAAAGACTTTGGTGACATCGTATCTCTTCTCTAACTTAGAATCATAATAGTGGACCAAGTAGATTAGATGATAGAATAGTCTTCCAAAAGAAAGCAACTGTAGCTCGGCCGCAAGAGGTAAATTTGGGTTTCATTTCCCTTTGATTTTGCTCTTGATGTTGTTTCTGTATTATTTATTGTGTGTGTGTTTGTTTGTTTTAATTTTGTCTGTTTATTATTTTTGTTACAATGTCTGAAACTCTAGTGGCATCTTACCTCTTTTTCTAACTCTTTCATAGTACAATCTGTCAGGGTGAGGAACATAATCGTCAGGTCTCGCTTCCTTGGTGCGGTTATTCAACTCACACACGTCTCTGGAAATGACGTAATTGAAGCTTTGACATTTGATATCATCGTTACAAGCCCGAAGACAGTCAAGTGAGATTGATGTCTTCAACGTCTTATAAACGTGTTCCTTAAGCATCATGCCGTGGACGGAATATTCGCCATCGCATTCCAGTGTGGCGGCTATTCCATGGAATACCTGGCACAGAACAAGTTGGATTGCAATGCGGAAAAGATGCGTGGACATTATTCTCCAGAGGTCCCTAAATTGAAATACATATACTTATAAAAATATTTTTTGTAGTGGTTTAATAAGTAGAGATTCTTTCCTTCTGGAAATAGAAGGTATTATTCGATACCGGCGAGGTGTGTATAAAAAAATAAATTAACCGGTGAGGGACGGGTTTTGAACATATCGGTATAAAGAAATTCCACGGTGGGAAAAATATGGAAGCAATTTTATCATAATTAGGCGCTATGTTTTTACGGTTTAATTTGCCTTACTCCCTACAAATTCTTAACAACAAACTTCGTAGCCAGCCTGGTAATAGTCGAGGTAATCAAAATGGAGTTAACAGGGTATTCTAACAGTACTGGGATCTCGCAGTGGCAGATCTAAATTTGACATTTTTCATTTACACAGTTGTTTTTTGTATGATGTGACCGTGAAATTTCTATTTTATTCATTCAAGAATTATGTTATTTAATCCTTGCTAGGAAAAGCAATGACAAATTCCTATGGATATGTCAGTGATTTAGAGGTATCGCGCTAGAGAATGCTATATTTCGAGTCTAGTTCTTGTTTTGTTTTGTTCTTTAAAGATGATAGCATGTGATGTAAATTAAACCACAAACTCCCGCAAGAAGCACGCAACGTCTATTACAAAAATTTTGGTTCTTTGGCGTAAATCATAAAACTTAATTCTTGGGGAAACAAAAGCAACGGTAAAATTAAGGAAAAATATATATTTTCAGTGCGACACAATAAAGTGTCGAAACATTTTCATTGTGATCTCTGTAAGAGACTTCGGACTATGACAAACTATTTTTCTTCTTTTCCTTTCTGCTTCCAAAACCAGAGTTATTATAAGTAAACAATACTGGCTTTCATTCTTTTCCCTCGTAATATGGCGAGCTGTCGCTATTTCTTACAATATTAACCTAGAAGGATATTGAATCTGGAAACGTTACCTCAATATTTTCCTGATTTGTGAATGACGGCAATCTCTTGAAATGTTACCTTTATTCCTGCGTTGAAATTATGAATGCTTCATGCCTTAGTTAAACTTAGAGTAAAATAGTAAAACATTCCCGAATGTAAATGGTACAATTCTTTATTCTTAAAAGTGATCCTAACGAGAATGGATATACTGAATTATTTAGTTGAGTTACTCATTCTGCATCCAGGGAACACTACAGCTGTTCTTTAGCTTCCTGGTGAAAAGGCGAATTTAATCAACACGTCAACGCTATTAGTATTCATTTACCATTATAATATAGTTTGTACGAAGCGTCTTCACTCATCAGGTGGTCAGTACTCATGCAAATTTATTTGGAACAAGGGGAGTGTTTACATAAGATAAGAGTTCAACATCCTAAGGATTGGTTTCAATTGGTAAACCAAGATGGCCGCCGTGAATTCATTGTATTGGAACTTTAATAGGACTCCCGTGGCATCATGTGAAAACGCTTAATACCCGTTATCGGAGTTGAGCGTGGTCCAACGTCTAATCCGGAAAAGGCGCTTCTAAGGGTAGTTTTATTGGGTCAACCATTTCTACTATAAGAGCACGGCTGGAATTTATAGAGCGCGTATGCCCAAGAAGTTATGACGTAATTGAAGCTTTGACTTTCTCAGATGTTGATATTTTGAATTCGCTATTTCAATCTCTGTTCTAACCAAATAGGAGATGGTGTTTCCATGTGTCTAAGGAAAAAATAGTGCATTTTTGATTTTTCTCGAAAAACTGCTGAACGAGCTGGTGTTCCGCTCGTCAGTCCACTAGCAGTTTTTCTAGACCTAGAGTAATTACTTCTCAGAAATCATGAAACTCCATCTTCTACTTGGTAGCAAGACAAAAGAATCTGTAAATTTGTTGCAAGAATTGGTCCGTGATTGGCAGGTACAGATTCGTTCATATTTGTCTATAGGCGTGCAGCGAAAACAAAATCAACGGCAAATGGAATTATGCAATTCTCGAGCTACTTGTAATTGACATAACTGAAAACAAAAACCAAAACCGCACCAGTCACGAAAAAAAAAAAAATACGACAAAAGCCGCAAGAACAGGGACCAAGTGGCTCATCCGAGGCTGGAGTTTATCCCGATTTCCATAGCATGAAGCGACTAGCTAGGATTATTTTACTCCCCCTGGATGGGATGCCAGTCCATTTCAGGATTACCCCCAGCATTAAATTTGCTGGTTTCCATTTATACACTTGGGTGAGGCATTGTGAGAGTAAATTGCCTTGCCCAAGAACACAACACAATGTCTCTAGTCAAGGTACGAACCCGGACGAACCCGGACCGCTGGATCCGGAGGTGAGCGCACTAACCACGAGACCACCGCGCCTCTCATGGATATGGACAACGGTTATTTTGGAAGGTGGCTTAGACAAGGGTTCTGATGACGTGCGCCCTGACGTAAATTCTGACGTTGCTAACTTCCTTAATTTGAATAATTCCTTTCTTAATATGAATAATTCATGCATGGCCCGGGTGAAGCTAAGGTGTCTTGCGGGATACGATGAGGGATGAGATATTGAAGCTTTGCCAGACTGGATAGATTATACTAACAAGTGCATGCGAGCACTAGAGATTACTCGGACAGTTTGTTACATTATATTGACAAGACAGTTGTTCAGCAATTCTTAGCCAACATGAGTGCTTAGCTCAAACTCGGAGACCAGTAATCACGGAAAAGATATTTCATCCTCGACCGTTGAGGCAGCTTGAAGTTAGCATCATCGCACAAACGATTCTATCCTCATACAAATCCACGTGAAAAGGGTAACAGGAGTCGAACATCTTGCTTGAGTTGAAATATTTAGCGAATGCTGCACAACATTTCCAAATTCACATTTCCTTGAAAGACCTGTAAATACAGGCTAAAAAGTTATTACATCAGCCAGTATACAGCAGTCACCAGTTAGGAACAAATCAGCAATTTCTAAATCATTTCTAATTTATTCTTTTGCGCGAGAAATGTTTGAGAGACTATTTTTAAATGAATGTTACAAAATCCTCTGCAGAAGGAAACCTGTTTTGACGAATCCCATAATTATATTCCGCGTTTACTTTAGCTACACTTTTAATAGTTTCAACGTGAAATACCAGTATTTTGTCATTCTCAGCCAAACTAGCTCGGGGTAAAACGGACTGTCTTTCATGCTGTTGCAATTTGTAACGGAAGTTTCTGCAACACCGCTTTCTTCTTTCTAATATGTATATACATATATATATGTGGCGGTTCCGTAAGCTCGATTGTAAAGAATCTAACTCCGCCCACCCGCCCCCTAACATACAAATAATTAACAATTATTCACCGAAGCGGCAAGGTAAATATCCACCACTTTCACCGACATTGAGGTGAATAATTGCTTTAGTATATACCACACAAGCTGAATAACTAGGGGACCAAAGAGCAACTTTACTTGTTTAAGAGTAGCTTTATTTGAAACCGAAAGCCATTTTGTTTTCCTTCGGCTGCTCGGAGGTGAATAGTACTTAGCTTATCACCTCCGAGCTAGCCAATCAGCGTGCGCGAAAAGCAATATTCACTTGTGTGGTATATACTAACGTGGGATACGACTAACTAAGCATCACTCAGCATCGCATGCAAAACTTTGGAAGAACGACAACAACGTCGCATTCCGCGTGGACGACCGACAGCTACTGCATTCCCATGGCTGATAGTGTACGAGTATCTCAGCCAATCGGATTGCAGCATTTGCATTAGTATACTAGTAGAACTCTACTAATGATAAATAGTTAAAGTAGTAGTTAGTTTAAAACATTATATTGTATGGCATTTTTTCGTAAGTACAGTACGGCGTCGTATTATAGTGTAATGGGTGAGCAGTCCTTAGCCAAAGAGTAGGACTGTAAAATTTCAGACATACAAGCCGCGCACGTCTGCACATGTCTTGCTCAAGCCGTTATCTGAGTCAGAGCATTTGATTAAATCCTCACCAAACCATACTTGGAATTCCTGGTTCTCTGTAACAGATAAAGGAGTAGTGAAATTATCGAACCTAAGCTCTGGAGAATCCGGTGTTGCCCATGGCAGGTTGTAGTACGCGCCATCTAAACAACCTATAGAGTTTCCCCTGAAGTGTTCAGTCTTAGAGAGAATACGTAGTGTACTGGAATCAGTAATGAGCGTCCCCATATTGTGATTATTGAGACCTTGCCACTCACAGCCCCACTTAGACTTAAGATTGTCCTTGTAACAGCTCACGCTACCATTCAAATAAGTCAATTTGAAGGTTACGATTTTTCCAGGAACGACAATCTTGAATGCGCCATAAGAATCATCTTTAGCGCCAAAACAAACTGCAGATGGTGTCATGGAAATCCAATTTTCTGAAATTGTTAACTTGAAGTTAGCTTTGGCAGGGAGATTCTTAAAATAATGAATAATTCATCAAGTTAAACAAAGGAAATCAACACCATGACGATGATTGGAGATCTTTATTAGCAGAGATTCTTTTAGAATCTCGTAATACGAGTTTATATCCCCGTTTTCTCCTTAGATTTATTTTTGATTGAGAAGACATATCAAACACTCGAGACAGTATTTGATCACATTTACAAATCCTCGAGGTTCGTTAAAAATGGCTTTCTTGAGAACTTGATTGATTGTTCTCACTATTCATAATAGAAAAACGAGTATTTGATTATGCCCATTGCAGATATTTGCCATTAATTAAAGGCTGTTCAACGCATTACGAAATATATGCACCTTACCGGTTAAGATGAAGCCACGTAGGGAAATCAAATTGCCCAGTTCAAATGAATAGCTGTGATTTTAGACTGATTTTGTACGTAGAACATGATCCAAAGCAAAAATGGCTATATTTAAATATGCATAAAATTAGTGTCAAATGGCAATTTTACAGGGGGGCTCTCCTAGATCGAAGGGAATAAGATATTTTGACCTACTTCTTTGCCACAATCATTTACTCGCCAAACCTAACATTTGTGCCAAGTTTGAGCAAAATAGGTGATTTGAGCTAAATCAGTCATATCAAGTAATTTTGCTACAGCTTGTTTTTCGCCTGGTTTTCTCATGGACACACTCTCACACGTATTTAGGTCTTATTGTCCAAAGTTGATCAAAGGAAAATTTTCTGCTAATCAGTAAAGCGTTACCTTCAAACATCGTCCGTTTCTACGCCTTAATGGCAATACTGTCTGTGCAACTTCAAATTATCTTCAGGCAGGTAATGGGCTCCTGCTTTTGGTCCATTAAAGGGGTCCAAAATCACTTTGAAGCACACCGGCGTTCAGTGAGCACGATCAATTTTGTTTAATTTACATCATTCAAAATTATTTAAGAATTGTCCGATTGAGCGCTTACCTTCCTCGCAGTGTTCCCCCCGGAATCCAGGAGCACAGAAGCATCGATATCCCTTGTCTGTAAAACCGGACTGACAAATTCCATTGTTCTCGCACTGTCGCCTTTTCTTTCTACAAGCGTTCTTAAACAGGGATAGAAAAGGAAGAATTTTTGATGTCAACTACAACAGTTGTTAAGATTTCAATGCAAGGTCATGCAGTTGTATAACGCGACGTGAGGTTGGGGGCTTTTTCCGCAGCGAATTTCAGTTTATCAATAAAGCAATTCGTCAATCAACCAATGGCCCGATTTATACTGGAGACGGATCATCCGTCTGGGACGAGCTTGGGCAAACAACGGTAGCTCGCCTGATAATCCCACTGTGTGTAAATGCGGAAAAGCAGACGGATCATCCGTCTTGACGAGTTATCCAGGATGGTTCGTCTCACAAGACGGACTATCGCGATAGCTCGTGTGGATGGATGATCGGTGTGGATGGATGATCCGTCTCTCTTTGGGCCAATCAGTTTTTTGTTGTGCACTTTACAGGATTTTATAATTTACATCATTATGGTTATTGAGAGATTAAGAGAGATTAGAGATTTGCGTGGTAACCGAAGTAGCCATTGGCTTTTGAGCTGGTTGCCACTATGTTAAAGTAGATGCAGAGAACAAAAATATTACTGAAAATGCATTACTGAAAATACTCTCTAGAATTACTGAAAATAAATTAAAAAAATAATGACAATACATTAATGAAAGTGAATTACTAAAAGTATTTGGCTGAAAATACATTTCAAAAAGACAAGAATTACACGTGCTAGAATTAAGTTTACACAAGGGATTTCGTGGTTAAGAATTTTAATGGAAGCTTCCGCCTCAAACAACTTCCATCGATTTCTTTACTTTTATTTTTTTTCGTCGTTTCTAGCAATGATTTATCATTTTTTCAAAAAAAACGAGACCGTAGGAAATCGCCATTTAAACACCTGTTTGTCAGTGCTCAGTATCTACCGACAGTCGCTTTTAATATTTGCCGCATCTTAAGACTAAGAGGATTATTGCAAACAATTCACTATGCCACCATTGGCTAAAAATCCATAATGTATATTATTTGTTTGACACTCGTATTTCGCTAGTTAATAACGATGCTTTAAATGATGGTGTCTATTTCTCACCTTTGCGCCACGATAATAGTAGACGGGGTCACTCTTCAGGTCTCTGTCGTGCTCCATGTGAGTGGAATTATTAAGTTCACATTCATGCGTTCGACTGCTATGATCTTCATTTTCAATGTTAATACTGACACAGTTGTCATCCCGATAGCAAAGAAGCTCACAATCATCCAAATTCTCGACCAGTATGGTCTTTATCGTGTGGCTCATTAAACGTCTTTCAGCGAAGAAATAGTAAGCTGGGAAATACAGCGCGCGATTTCGATCTGAAATAAATTATTTAGTTTTTGATGCATGAACTATTGTGGCTGAAGTAAGTTGGCTAAAGGAATGCATGAATGAATTGAAATGACAGACTGATGAATATCTAAAGGAAAACGAAAGAAATAAAGATAAAAAGAAAGAAAAGGAAGAGAGAAAGAATGGAAGAAAAATCAGAACCAGATAAACAGAGAAAAGGGAGAACGAAAAATAAAACAAATGTAAAAATCAAGAAAAAAAACGAATGAAAGAATAAATGAATGAATGAATGAATAAACGGTTTATGTAGAAACTCTCACGTCACTGACGCCACCGAAGCAATGAACCAAATTTTGGTTGGAGATCTCGGCTAACCCGCCTCTCCTTTGATTAAAATTGAAAATAAATAAAAAAATAAAGAGCAACGAACAGGAACGTTTTCCATAATTTCACGAAATATAAGCTACTAAAATATGTATCGTATATATGTAAAACGGTAGGTTTTTTATACAAATGAACGGATACAGTAGAAGGTTTTTGAACTGACCTTTAGCGTCGATTGGACAAGGCATCATTGAATTCCATAACCGTGACGAAAACGAATTCGAACAGCAGAGATAAACGCATGGTAAACGGCCGCTCAATTCTAACGTCTTAAGGAGAAGATAACATAGCATTGAGCTAGCACCAGCTTGTATCGGAGACTAATTTAAACTCCAAACTAACGATATTTTAATGGTTCTCAGCAGGTGTAAGTCATGAAACTGATTCCACCGCTTTTTAATTAGTATATCTTCATTACTTATACATTTATTTCCATTGAGCGCGCATAAAGGTTTCCTTTTAATGCTACTTCGCTCAGTTTTTACGTGACCATATGTTTGGAAGCAAATCATTAAATCCTGAAACTCCAATCCATGCTTCTACATCAACCTTCTAAACTTTTCGAAGTGATTTTTACTTCAAGAGCGGCAGTATTGGAGATGGAGATTATTGATCGCAGGCAAGCCTCAGGGCAAAATCTTAATCCTAGGTCTACTTCATTTCTAAAAATTGCTGTGCTTCTTTTTAATCTAAATGAGCTGATTTACGAAAATTATATTCTTAATCGAAAATTCTTTATTTTCTTACTGTTTAAGGTGGTAACAATAAAGATGTTGGACACTACAGAAATTTTAAGGCCTGTTTTGATAGTGTGATGTTCTCTTAGGGACAGATTCTTAGAAAACGTATGACGGGTCCGGAGAAATACTAACGATATTTTGTGCTATAGGAAATTTCGCGAAATAATAATGCAAAGCTAGAAGACACTAACCCATGGAGGTGACAATAAAAGGTTTTTTACCACCAAGAGAAGAAACTCAATCATGCGATCCTACTGTTAAGTCACATAGCATAATTATAGTTAGACCAAACAATGCGTGCACTTTGTGAATTCCCCTTGTTTCATCTTTAGTAATAGTCATTCTTTTACGGGCGAGCTCTCACTATGAAAGGTATTACTTACGTGTGAAATATTTACTCCTTGTGCAATTTTTTAAAATGTTATAATAAAGTTTCAATAAAGCGCGCGCTCGGATTGGTTGATACAGCCTGCTTTATCAGAGTACAGATGCACGATCAACTACGGTAAGTTAAATTTTAAACTTTTCCTTTGACATTTTGACAAATTTGTTTCAAATCAAAACGTCCCATGTGAAGTTGGCAGAAACATTCGAGTATGTCTCGTGTTTCCTCTTACACTTACTACGTGCTCTATCGCTGTTAATTGGAATCTAATTTAAAAAAAATTGAAACTGAAAAATTTATTTGGCTCTACCCTTTATTGTAAATTATTCACGACCAGAGAGAAACTCTTCAAATTAAACTCTGCGTAATATGCATAAATTTGAATTCACAACTGTCATCTGCGTTTGTATTGGCAGTTTTTCTAAAGGGACATCATTCCAACGCTATAAGGAAGGTAACATGTTTCTCCATAGAGGTTTCTCCATAGAGTTTTTTTTTCTGGACCGTACCAAGTATTCTCAATCAGCTTTTTAGCAGTCCTCTCTTAATCAGATCGATATGGAAATTACACCAGTAATTGGAAATGGGTTGAACTTTGGGATTACGTATTTATCAAGGCAATCGATATTTCCATGGAAACGATAAAGCAAAAGAAAAGAAAATCGATAAAACTAGAAAACAAACTTCTTCCCTTCCCAGATATGTATGTTTGATATCAAGTAAATCATTGGGAATGATAATTTTTGCATCAATATAGTAAATGGACTGACAGTTGAGCATTATTTTGTTGACATTGCTTCAGATATTACCAAAATGTGTCTTGAGACACCCTGAACAGGTGACATGAAAAACCCCTTACCCGCCACTCACTGTTGATCAGTCTAATATCCCAGTATTATAATAGTATTATGAGTAGTATCATTGATGTTTTCATGTCTACTCCGTTCTTCAAATATATGATCTTCGATATGTTCATTTGTATCGTTCACCTTCCACGGGTATATTACGAACTCACAATGTGACCAGTTCCCAGTTAGCTGATAACTTAGTTGGTAGAACAACAGAAGTATATGGTGCCCTGATAAGATAAACAATAGAGTAACAAAAATAACAACATATCGACAACGTCAAGATGTCATGAACAAGTTTCGAAATGTCAAGGTCAAAGTTCATCTTCTACTTACAGCAAAAATTATTACACTGTGCCTTTAATGCGAAAACTAGCACCAAGTTATATAAACAATTACAATATCTATAGGTCCCTGCGTGCGCTCTGATTGGTCAAAAACCCATGTTTTATCAAGTACCCAATTATTTTATCGTTTAAGCAAAAGGGAGGATATTGGACATCATTTTCTGAAGAACAAAGTAATGATCTTACTCTGCTCTCAAATTAATACATTAGCCACTGAACGATGGTCGAAGAAAACACGTACATACTGCTGGTACACGGGTGTTGCAAGACTGGAACATCCTTTTCTACGGTTAACCGTCCCAATTTCATTACAATATCATCCAGAATGTATTTGAGGTAACTTTGGATTATTTTGTTCTTTGCGCACGAAACTGCCTCGCATCTACGTTTAACTTAGATTACGTCGTGAAGCAAATGACAAAAGTTAAAGCGGGGATAAGGGCTATATTGATTAGGTGTATTCGAGTAAGATAAAAGATGACATGTTACTGTAAACTGTTTTAACAGGAAAACAGCTTTCACTGAGAAGTCAACCTAAAAATCGGACTCTTCATAGTGATAAACTTAATCCCTCTGCTTTTAGATTGAGTTAGAACAACGTTTCAACGACTTCATAATTTTTGTTTTCCTTTTTTTTTTCTAGGCTGATAGCATTTTTGTTATAATGTTATATCTTTTATTTTATTTCTATTTTTACCTATTAAAATGGACCATCAATGATATTAACTTTAGTCTAGGGTCCAGGTTTTGGTCAATGATGAAGATAACTGAGGGATTCAATCCCATAATATTTTACGCAACTTTATTGGTATCAGCTAACGCATTGACCTCTTTATAAGTATCTGAAAACATACTTTTACTTTGGCAGGCTTAACACATCATAGCAAAATTAAGACAAGATCATGTTAAAATCAGTACACCAATAATAATTCGAAAAAAAAAAAAACAAAAAACCTAACAAAAGAGATCTCTTGCGGGGAAATGATATCCGGCTGAAACGGCATGACGACGATTAGCACTAAATCATAATGATTTTTCTCTCAAGTAGGTAGGCCTCTAGAAATAGTCTCGATGATTTGTATTGTTCTCCCCTTTATGACGGCTATATGCTTATGCCACTACTGTTTGTCAAAAGAAAGCCGTAGAAAATGGTCTGGTTTGCTGCCTTAGTCCACTTTCAACATTCTAAGTTTCAGAAAAAAAAGTACTTATTGTTTCTACCTGTAGGACCGGTCAGAGTCTGGAATTCGTCGACGCGCACTTCATCGTTTTATTGGTCGATCTGGGATACCATTGAATCATTTTTATAGGTCATTATGGTGCTTTTGGAAATAGAAAAATGTTGAGCTAGAAAATCAAAGACTATGAACACGTGACATCCCCTCATCATGTCTTGCTGTCCAATGAATGAGGTTTTGATGTGCCATATATTCTGTAAGTTTAATTATTCTTTCAATGATATTCTAGGGTGTAGGACGTGGAGCGTCGGGCGAAGGAGATAAAAAAAACTCAAAGCGCTGTCTGTATTGTAGTATCGTATGTTAGGACTGGGCTCTAGGTTCATTGCATGCTGGGCCAACGCAGGTGCTGCAGGTGTTGCACTTGCTTAGCCAGTATGGCAGCCATAGTGTATGGGGTGCAAAAATGTTTCTTTATGTTTGTTTTAGTCTGTGCTACAGTACCGCAAGTTACATCTTCCACCTGCTGTTCCATTTAAACGATATACGTAGAAAGAACTGCAGTTTCTCACTTGAATGTCGATGGACCCCCTGCAACAGTTTTCGCTCCTGCGAAAGCAGACCTTCCGTGTTACTGCGCCTTCAGCCACTGTAGGATGTGCATCATCTAACCAGCCCGGTGCGTCAGTACCACAGACACGAGGAGGAGGACACGAAGTGGGCATTCGGGTGCCTGCTGCTCCTTGAAAACGAAACCAGCCGGGGCCAAGTTGATTATCACAATGGCGGTCATTTCCACTGTAAGATGTCTTTCTGTTACCGTCTTCTAGAGATTCATAATCTTCACATTCTGACGAACAAAGAATAAAAGGAGTTTAGTGGAGCAGTGGAAAAAATATTTCTCCGAATCATTAGTGATTCTTCAATCATGACTTTGAAAGTGTTTTGATATCTGATTTTCGTAGACCATTACTTCGTAGAGTGTGTTCGTCCGGGTGAGGGTAGTTCTGAAAAGAACCGTTGTTGGTGACTGACGTTTCGACAACTTGAGCGAAAGTCATCTTCAGATTCAAGTGACAAGTGTTTGTCAGGAGATGATGTTACGTGAAGTCTGGTGCGTTAAAACTGATTGGTCAGTTTAGCCATGATAATATTGGCTGGAAGACTCGTGTTAAGTTTGTCATCAGTAATTGGTCGATCCGTCTATTTAAGTAGGTTTGAAGTCCGTGTATTGTTAGTCAAATTATGACGGTCCGCTAAATATATAGAAGACCGTTTTTTTTCGTTTTCGTTTTCGTTGGGGACAAGTCGTTTGTAAGGCGCCGGTAGTGGTTGACGTCTGGTAAGAGGAATTTTGCTCTACTTTAGTGTACCAGCTTTCCAGAGACAGTCGTTGAAAATAGTTCGTACTGCACGTAGGCATTGGGCCATGTCCCAGTCAATGTTGTGGTTAACTAGCTGATGCCGATGCTGTTAAGCGATGAGATTGTTAAAATTACTATTTCTCGGGGCTCGTTTGTTTTCAGTCAGTCTCTTGTTATTCTGAGAGTCTCAACAATGTAGGAAGTCTGGCAGTCGGAGTATATGATCTTGTAAATTGCTTCCTGTCTGTTTTTGGGTTCGTCCGGCTTTCTTTGATGTTGGCCAGTGAGTCTCTTAACGTAATTTTAGGTTTGCGGCTAAACACGGATGTAGACTCATTATGTTACCTGATGACGAGTGCCAACACGTTCTTCCATCTCCAGTGAGAGGATTGGTGCATGAACAACTGTAGGAACCTGCAGTGTTTGTACATGAAGCTAAAATGTGACAGTCTTGTATACCGCTGCCACACTCGTCGATATCTGTGGGCATTAAATAAGAATTGAAACATATCAGCTGCGTATCAGCAGGACACGTGATAGCAGAACGTTATCGTGACTATGATTTTGTGTACAGAGTACGCTTGCCTGAAGGCGGTGGATAAAAGAAAAATGTTCCAACTGAAGACACTTGTTGAAAGTCCGCTTCACCGGGCAAAAAATTGCACTACTTCAAGTCACTACATTTAATAACATTTCAAGCAAATATAAAAAAAAGTGAATTTTTAGCTTAAAGGACATTATTTTCATACTATGAATTATTTTATGTAGCTAACAACAACAACTTTATTGGCACCCTTAATTAATTTAAATTTACAAAACAGACAAGAATAAAAATAAAATAAAGTGCATGCCTGCCCAAAATAACCATCATTGGCTAATAAGGTTGGGCAGCTATCCTTAGTGCTTATTACAATAGTTTTTAAAGGGGTCAGGTGTACTAAAGATAAGTGACACAATCCCTCCCAGATCTCAGACAGACAAATTTTCTGTTATACGGAATATTACTCCAAGGGTCATGTCATTGTATCATTTATTGTATTACTCAGCAGAGCTTCAACACTTTCTGTGTAACAAAAACAAACACACCACTGCAAATCAACAACAACAACAACAATAAAACCAAAACAAAAGAAACGACGTACCGCTGCAAGTTGTCCCATCTCCAGAATATCCAGCTTTACAGGCGCAAGTATGAGATCCATGAGTGTTACTACAGACAGCATTCACATCACAGCCATGAGAGTCGGAAGAACACTCGTCTACATCTGAGGCACATAAAGAATTCTTATCAGTCCACGTTCATGTCATTGCTTTAATTACGGTGAACATTTGACTCATCCTCGGTGTAAGAACCTGCTACACTCACCAGTGACGTAATAGAAAGAAATTAAAGAAGTCAAGATGATAAACTCTAAACCTAACATTTATAGCTACAAAACAAACAAAAACGTCTCAGGTTTTTACACCGAGGTAAGCCCGAATATTTAGCTGCAAAGAGAATTACACCTGAACTTTAATACTAGTTAGTTGACAGATTGAAAAGAACAAAAGCAAGAATAACAAAGTACCATTGCAAGATCTGCCATCTCCAGAATACCCAGCTTTACAGGCGCAAGTATAAGAACCATGAGTGTTACTACAGACAGCAATCACATCACAACCATGAGAGTCGGAGGAGCACTCGTCTATATCTATTATAAGATAAATAAAGAAATCTAGTTAGTCTACTCCCGTGTCATTGTATAATTACGGCGACTTAGTTAGCCTGAGAACAGAGGAACACAGCGAAACAAATAAAATCAACGTACCACTGCAAGTTCTGCCATCTCCAGAATGCCCAGCTTTACAGGCGCAAGTGTAAGATGCTGGAGTGTTACTGCAGACAGCATTGACATCGCAGCCATGAGATTTGATAGAACACTCGTCTATATCTAAGAGACGATAAATAAAGAAATATAACCAGCTTCGTTTATGTCATTGTATCAATTACTCTGATTATTTTACTAAAACGAGAAATAAACCGGCCAGAACTTTAAAAATTTCAGTGACGATAAAATTAAAAAAATTAAAAATAAAATAAACAGTACCACTGCAAGTTCTACCATCTCCAGAATATCCAGCTTTACATATGCAAGTATAAGTTCCTTTTGCGTTGCTACAGACAGCATTCACGTCACAGCTTTGGGAATTGGATGAGCACTCGTCCTTCTCTATTTTATGATTAAAAGGAGATATCAGTTCAGTGTCCACGTTTACGCCGTTTTATATTAACTCTATTCAGCCTATTCAACTCAGGCCGGGATCTTGTAATCTTCTGCAACTGGGGAGGGAGGGAGAATGATTTCTTAAATCTACCCTTCCCTTCCCAAAAGCATTATTTCTCCCCCCACCCCCGCCAAACTAAGCGAGTATTAAAGACATGAACCTTTGCTTACATAGAGGGGAAAATATCTTTGGAATGGCGACGCCATATCGTGTGGGCACTACGTCATATTAGCTAAACAACTGCGACTCTTGGATCCGCAATCCTGTGACAGGATTGCGGATCCAGGACGCCATCCAAGACGCCATCTCAAAATCACGAGAGTTTCAGGGTTAATCGAGTTTAACTCCATATATATCTAGCCTTCAGACCTTTTAACAAACGTAATGCCTTTCAAACTATTTTAAGACGCCGCACCCTGTGCTTCCGCGGATAATTTTACTACGCCCTTTGCGACATACACGGTACATGTTTTAAGTGTTAACTAAAATAACCGGCCATAAGAAAATGTTAACGTTAATTATTCGAAGAAAATTTTTTTCTGTCATTCATTATTATTGACAAACAAATATGCGTTATGGCGCTTACCTTCCTCGCAGTGCTGCCCCCGGAATCCAGCATTGCACAGACATCGATATCCCTTGTCTGTAAAACCAGCCTGACAAATCCCGTTGTTCTTGCACTGTGGTCCGTTCTTTCCACAAGCGTTCTTAAACGTGGAAACAGAGGAGAAAGAAATTATTTTTACTGCCATTTTTACGACTGTATTCACAGTATACCAACGCATTGAGCTAACTTAACACATAGGCCCGCAAAGCGTATATGTGTCTAGGGCGTTATGCATTATTGTATTGCGGAGTCAGAGCAGTGATTAAAGCGTGATTTTAAGAGGTTTAAATAAGGGACAGAAGAAAGAAATTTATTTTTGCAACAAAGCCAAAATGTTCTCATCTTTTCTGCTTATACTGATGCATGTACTTCATCTTGTAAAACAGTCGTAGCCTTGATTAGCGGTAGAAAAAGAAAAAAATAAGGTGAGAAAAAGTATGGAAAACGGCTTATGAACTTTTGTGCTTAACGGTGTCTACCGAATCTTTAAACAAATAGAGAGGAGAGACTGCAATCAGTTTATTATGCCATCATAAGTAAAAAAAAATAGGTTGCTGAAAAACAACTCGTTGTTCAAACTAGTGCGACACCACAGAGAGCTCCCGAATTCATTTCCGTACAATGTATCGACATAAAATATGTTTGCTGAAAAACAACTCGTTGTTGGACACTTTTGAATTGATCAGTTAACATTCACCGAGTCTACATTTGTTAATCTATCACCGGAGAAGTAAACAAAACGATTATTATTATTATTTTTTTAATTTAGTACCTTCGCGCCACGATAATAGAACTTTGGGTTACTCGTCAAGTCTTCTTCATGCTCCATGTGAGTGGAGTTATTTAGCTCGCATTCATGTGTTCCACTGACAGGATCTTTATTTTTAATGTTAAGACTGACACAGTTGTCATCCCGATAACAAAAAAGCTCGCAATCGTCCAAGTCTTTAACGTGTATGGCTTTAATCGTGTGGTTCATTAAACGTCTTTCAGCAAAGAAGTAGTGAGCGGGGAACTGCAGTTCGCGACCTCGATCTGAGACAAATAATGTTGTAATTAATTTACTATTAGGATTGGCGAATGGTGTTTCTACAACTCTAGGTATATTAAAAGTGTAATAATAACAACAACAACAACAAAAACAATAATAATAATAATAATAATAGTGTCAGGGTAAATAAGATCCTACAGTATATGCAAAAAGCAGTCATCGCAAGTACCCTTAATATTGCACGGAGTTTCAAAGTTCTCACTGCGTAGGACCTATGAACTGGTCAAACTTTTACCCATACAATTTACTTCTTTTTTGGGTTTTTTATATCATTTGAGTAATTCTTTATTTTACTAAATATTTTAGGCTGTGGTAATGACAAGCTACGCGATTGCGCCTTGTCAACATCTTATTTAAGGAGGCATTCTTACGTTTTACTGCCCATTATAATAATAAGTACTTTAATAACATTTTCCACTCAAATTCCTATTTGCTGTGACTGCCAAATGGCGAAGTGTAAATTTCAACTCGACAGGACTGAATTAAAACTATTTATTGAATCCGATGTAGGTTGAAACTAAAAAAGACAAGATACAAAGTACAAAATTACTACAATATAAGCACTGATAAACAACGATGATGGATAAGAAATAAAGAAGATGACGATACTTACATTGTTATGACACCTAATACTGTCCGAGGACGAAACGACTGACGGAATAATAAACTGCGACTAGCGCGACTGAATGAAGCAAAAAACACTGAACAGAAAAACTAGGAACATTATATACTGGTAAAACTGAAAATAAATGCGTGCAAAGAACGAAAGTAATGGTAGGTGTGACCGACGTTACAATAACAAATGAAAGTATGTGAAGTAAAATACAAACGGAGCAAACTAACCGGTGACAAAAGAAAAAAACCGTCTAATGAGGTATAACGAAGTACATTAAAAAAAAACACTCTTGGGACATAAATGCCCATACGGACGCTAACATCTTACAGTTGCAAGTTAATAATAATAATACTGAATAATATTAATAGCGAATAAAATAATCAACTCTATTTAGAGAGGGTGACACATTGAGCAAGATTGATCCTTTCGCCTCGTTTGCATTTCAAAACGCTGACAACTGTAATACCAGCTATTGCAGAACATTTATACATCTATATAACTGCAGACAGCACTGTTTCGGCCATCTGGGCCACCTTAGTGCAGTGCTGTTGTGTGGGGTGGAGGTTAAGCTTAAAAGCTACTCCAAATGCCCCACAAGTGTTGTATCAACTAAGCCATGTCAGCTTTCTCAATGCGAGCTGGTGATATAAAAATGAATTATGTGCTCAGAAATGTTTTTTCATGGCCGAACGGAACCGTTGTTCTAGAGGAATTCTATAAAGAGCTTTGCCCCATGAACTTGAAAGGTCCGTTTCTCTATTGTACCGAGGACAGATTGAAATATAATTTGCATAACAACTAACTCTACTATGCCCGTCTAAATTTCTAGGTAGTACTCTGTTCCGCAACTCAGACAGTCAGCTTCTGTAATACGCCTAAATATTATACTACACTGTAAGAGATTTATTTAATCTCTTAACGGCAACCAAATAAAGTCTTACTCTTATTTGGTAAAGCAGGTTATTAAATGACAGCAAATGCTTATGTGCACCTGCCCTAACAACGATAGGTAACAAATAATTACATGCAAAAGTAAGTGAGAAAAAATATTCACAGATCTATTACAAATAGCTCAAAGGAGTTATTTTTATTTAAAATATATAAAAACATAAATGTTGCTGTTTGTTGAACCAAATGCAAAATTTCTTAAGGTGAATCTTAAAAGATGTAACACATTGAACAGCTTTTAGCTGGGTTGAGAAATTTTTCTCCAAGCGCTAATTTCACGTCTAACCCTAACCCTAAGACTGCGCGGGGAAGGTCTTTTTTGGCCTATTCCGGTAATAATTTCAACAAATTTTAACGTTTGCTATATTTAACTCCCGTATCGAACTAACTCAATACCAAATTCTTGCTTTTTTTTGTTAACAAAATTTTGGGGCAGCTTGCAGAACAAATTACTATACCGGACATTGGCACGGCATAAATTGCTCACATTTTTCGTTCAAATTCCATTGATCTAGTTTATATATATATATTTAAGTCAGCTATCAGGACAAAGGCAAATTCACAAGCAAGTTTAAACACACTTCAATAGATATATAGGACAAAAATTCATATTGATTCCAACGTCGTTAGTTTCTTCGTGGTTCGTATCATTTACAACTGTACCTGTTAATTGCCGAAAACCAGACAGAAGGAATGAATTAAAAATGCAGCGATGTCATCAAGTCGGCCACTGAACAGGTATTTTTTTTTTTTGCTTTGTGCCTTTCGGAACTCTTACTCGAGCAAATTGTCAAAACGAGATAAGATATCAATCAATATCATGGCACTTCAGTCGCTATAATTTTTAGCAAACAACTTTACACCATTTGTCAAATTGTCAACCCTGTTTTGGAATAGAGGATAAAGCAATATGGTATATATGGAAATCGCAAACTTTTAAGGCTTTTCTTTATTACCTCATCTTCTTTGCACGTTGGAGTAATAAAGCATAATTGTCGCCCGCAACAGGAACATGGGCTTTAAAAATCCTCGAATACACTCATGGTTACGTCGTATATTAAATGTCTTCAGTTGTTACATCTCCAAGACAGGCCAAGGTAGTGCTTGGTTTCGCAACGATTTGCAGCCAAGGAAACATCTAACAGACCAACGAAAGATATGAAACAATGTGCGCATTTGATCGTTTCCTTATCTTCCACCAAGTGGAGTTTAAGTGATGCTTGTATGCTCTCGTAAGGATATTTCGGCTCGTTTTACACTGAAGAAAAAAAGCTGTTTTTATTTTGACACCCGCAACCGACAGGATCGCTTCGACTCAACTCCTTGACACGCAAAAAAATTCGCAAATGTATTGCAATAAAATGAATTTTTCAAACTTACCCTCCACAGTTCTTGCATAAAGCATCATTAAAATCCATGACGTGAAACCGAAGGGCACCGAAAACCACATGCTCACGGAGCATCGAATATTTTTTGTTTCTTGAGAGAATCGATGATGGAGCTGAGCTAGCTCCAGTGGTGTGTGCTCGACTGAAGAATAAGCCAGCTAAAGAACATGCCCATTATTAGCCTATTAGCGGCTAATGACAGGCAGGGCGGTGTGCCACTGTAGATGGTGCCAGAAGTACGCCATTTAAAGATCGACGTGCGTATGACAGTTTGACTCAGCCCACTTTTAATTTATGATCTTGGGGTTGAAATTCTATACGTTTAAACCGTGAATGCAAGCGAAAATATTTAACTTTTTCTTAGTATAGCTATTTCTTTTATTTCTTTTAGCCGTTCTGTCCTGTATTCTGTCAGAAAAGCCTTTCAATCTGACGCGTCACTGGATCTATTCTTGAAATAAACATTCATAACTTATTCCTGATATATGCCACTATACTTTTGCAGAATACCTGCCACTTGAGATAATTTATTCCTGCACGTCTCGTTCTTTAAAAGTAGAATCAAGAACAATGTAAACTGGAGCCAGGCCTAATTCGCTGTTTTTAAACACTTTCAAGCTTGCGCTCAATTTAAGAATAGGCAATTTCTCTTTTCGTTTTCCGTATTTTAGATCTAATTACATCGGTTTGCAATTCCGTATTTTAGACCGATGCGAGACGAGGCAAATTTTCTAGTTATTCAAAGTAGATTGTTTAGTTAAATGAAGAACTGTATGCATAATTAATTTTGGATGTCTTTTCGTTTAGTTAAACGAATGTCTTTTCGTTTAGTTAAACGAATGTTTGTAGAAAACATGGATTAGCTGATTCTGAATTGCTTAAATTGAGCTGATAGGAATGTAACAAACTTGTCGCAATATTCGTGGATGCTTGAATTTTTAACTGGGTGTATTAAGGTTAAGGTTTTGAGATCTCGACGTCTATTTAATGTAATGCGCAGCACCTGGGCTTGGCAACACTGTGCCAAAAAGCGTGCACAGGTGAAAACATAATAGAGGCAAGCGTCGAACCGTGGAAATCGTCTTTAAAGAACCAGAACAGGAAAGTCAACTTTCTTTGTATTACTTTATTTATAAAGCTTCTCTCATTCTGCATCACAATTGAAATCGATCGATCTTGAAGTCTGGCTACTAAACGTAAATAATTTGGATTGGATTGGACGAAACCCTTAGGAAAGATTTAAATTTGAAAATGAAATGTTTTGAAGCATTTTCTGAAGATTTGAGTCGCAAAAAATGCCTCATTTTGTGTTGCGAACATCATTGCTTTTTTCTTACCGACAGTAAAATAATAGTGAAAGATTATTATTATTACTTCTTTTTTCACATTGCTGTTCCTCTCTTCTCTTATGGCAATAAATAAATAAATTTTCAGGTTTGTTTTACTAAGTATAAGGGATGTAATAACAATGTTATAACAATGGAAAAAAACAGACAAAGGAATAGAGAAAAAGCATTTTTATTCGCGAGTAATAGCTTAAAATTTTAAAACAAATACTAAGCTGGATCGTGAACTAACATGGCACCAGGTGCAATATTTACATGATGGAATTGAAGTTCAAGGCTTTGTGATTTTACTGAATTTTGGCTCAAGCAGTTTTACAGCATTTGAGTAACAACTGAAACTAAATAATGATTTATATGATGCGTTTATTCTAGCTATACCCATCTCCCCTCTCCCCACCCCCCTCCTATGCGCTCAGTGTTTATTGTCATTAATATATATCAAACACGACCACAATACCGTTATACGACACTTATCGGAGTATTTCTGATGGGCTTTAAGGTGTTTGGAAATGTAGACAAACGCTGTCTTTCGAATTTGATATATCTTCTAAATCGAAAACGAAGGAGGAGAAAGGAAAAGAAAAAAAAACCACAGGGAAACGAAGTCGCAAAAATCTAATCTTTAAGAACCAGAAGACATGTATAGTTTTTCTATCGCGTTATAGAAACACGACTGGAATTGGGAGAACGAGAAATGCTGTGGGATTACGAGCCGCAGGCGAGTGTTTCTACAGCTTTTTGAGCTCTCCTAAACTTTCACGAGTGTTTCTATAACTCAATAGAAACATGGATACCATATGTTTTTTTTATGCAGTGATAAGTCCTGGAGAGTGGCCGTGTTTTAACGAGCGGTTTTTGGAGTCGCTTAGCAAGTGACAACCGCAAATCCCGTGACAACAGTTACTTTTCCAACTCGCTTAGGCGAGAGAATGGTTTCCGTGGAAACACGGCCAGTACAAAGCACTTCAAATTAGTATCTCATTTGCGGTAAGTAAAATTGGGATGACGCCCAAATTTGGACTCGAAAACTTGGATTATTACACTTGAGTTACACTTGAGATTTGTTGTTACACTTGAGAGCAAACTAAGATCCTATCTTATGATGGGCGTCAACACCTTGGAAATCAGTCTCATTTAACTGTCCATAGACCGGAACTGTTTGTATTCCATGTTCTGGTTGCTTTGTTGAAAATACCTTACGACAACCACCAGCAAATAATGATTTGTAAGGCACATTGCTGTTGAGCTGAAAATAAAAATAAAAAGGAATATTATTTAGTTGTATTGTCTTGATAATCGTGGGATACATCAGGGAAAGCAACAGTAACAACATCAACAACAACGACAAAAGTTATTGCACCCAAAAAGCAAAAAGCAATAATATTCTGGCACTGCATGAGAAAGAAAGAGATCTTAAAGTTAAAAGCAAATCTCACATGTGCCCTAACTGAAATCTTTATTCAGCGCTCGACCGAACCGTGTTGTCCAACCCATTCTGGTGCTGCTTGCTTTTTTTAACCTGAATGCAAACGAAAACTTTTTTCAAATGGGTTTGGTAGATGATATGGAACTAAACTCAGCTATCGACAAATTTCAGAGGTTCACTATGACGATGTACTGATAACCGAACGCGAACTTAATCGTCCGCTGAGAAGAGATAGCTGAGATCCAAAGGTTTGCTGTTTTTGTGGATAGCTTTGAAATGATCGAGGGGAAGTTAACTGATAACTGATACTACTGAACACTTTAGCGTGGAACATTATTTAGTTGATAAATCTTTCCCTACGATTTATTTTAAACTGTCTTTTATGAATTACTTCCTTACTTGCTCAAACAAATCCATCTCCGGTGTATCCGTCTTTACAAATGCACGCATACGAGCCCATTGTGTTAAGGCAGTCAGCGTTTTCATCGCATTGGACCGATCCGGATACACATTCGTCTTCATCTGATAAACATTAAGAAACGAAAAATATTGAAAAAAATTAGGCTTTCCTTGTGCCCAATGGGCTGTGCAAGGTTCAGCAACCCAACTGGAATGAAGCAGTCTACTTGCTCGGCTATAGGGGGATCCTTGCTGACGTCATTGTTTACATTTTTGCTCATTTGCATACGGCTTTACTTGCAGAAGGAAATA
>OMLO01000735.1_pt1 | contig 23009 bp, 17 predicted proteins | sample 1674811 | NCBI WGS metagenome assembly OMLO01 (sample SAMN06265003, study PRJEB25207) | coral metagenome | isolation source: Coral host | place: Mexico:La Bocana,Puerto Morelos, Mexico | collected 2008-11-13 | reverse complement strand
ATACAATAGTGTCAAGCCGTGGTGAAAGCGAACATGATAGTTCTATCCCAACTATCATTCACATGGTCAAACGGCCGCAAGAAGTTACGCCTTTTTCCTGCTCTCCAAACTTCCCGCGTGTATCGTGACTCCATTGCTGACGCATGAATCAGTAGCCACGTCACGGCTTGCGTATCATGAAAACATTAGTCTAAATTTTTCAAGTTCGTCGTTTGCATCCGCTTCATGTCTTCTCCGTCCTTAACTACCCTTGATTCTTTATGGATTATTATTGTCTTTTTAGTTGTTCTCTATCTTAATAAACTATTATTTTCAGTTTCCTTTCAATGTGCAAAACTCAAAATAACGTAAGTGAGCTTCTACAAAATTAATGATGATGGTGATCTATTTATATTCTGCGAAGTCCTGCACCTTTGCATCATCAGAAATCGTGGACGAGGGGCCAGACGTGACAGCAACCAAAGCTCCTGATTGCTTCAAAGCGTCTTCAGGGTTTGCTGGGGGAGGGAATGAAGATATTGCTGACACGAGTCTTTCTTTCATCTGTAAAAAGAAAAAAGAAATTAAAAGGGCAGTTAAAAGAGATACAACTGGATAAGACAGACCATGTGGGGTGATATGTGTCTCCGCAGCCTTATATAACAATCGTAAGGCTTCTCGAATTGTGTTGTTATAATGCTTTGCTTGATAGCAAGCAGTATGTTACGTGGTTTACACTCAGACTATATAAATAACGTCACAAAATAAGTGTTGGAGACGTTGAAGCTTTATTTCTGTGGCCAAAAAGAGTATAGACGATGACAACATGAGGTCGATATCTTGTTAACTAATACTAAAACGTCACCCGCAAGTTTGAAGAAAGAGTCGTTGGAGAATTGACCTCGCCTGATTGACAAATTTGCTCTATCAAATGATTTTCTTCTAAGGGTGTAACCCTGCGATGGACTAGTATCCCATCCAGGGGGGAGTAGAAATACTCCTAGTCGCTTCATGCTACAGAAACCGAGATAAGCTCCGAAGAAGACTCAACCTTTTCATCATACATAAAAAATGTATCTCATTACGGTAGCTTTATATGTCTACACTGCTATTTTGTACTTTTTTGACCTGATATGTTCATAACTTGAAGCATTTCCATCTTTTGTCAAAGGCTTCCTGCAAAGGCTCAGATAGTAAGTCTAGGGCGAAAAGCTTTTCCTACGTTCCTATTAAGGTTTTCCAGTAAGTCCCATATAGTATTTTTTGTTTTACCTCTATCTCTTTTTGTAACTGTTCCTCATCTTCTTCTTGGGAATCTGAGTCTGAATCCCCTTGGTCTGAGGTCAAGGCAGAAGCGATTCCACCAATTACACTAAGCGCCGCATCAGGATCGCCCTCACTTATCAAATTGTCAAGTTTTTCTACCTCTGCATCCAAAATGGCGTTTTTTTGTTCGGCGTTTACTTCAGCCATTTTTACCTAGTAAGAAGAAGAGAACAACCAGAACACGAACACCCTGCGACACCCTGCTACCCTGACTACAATACAGACACATAGAAGTTGCAAAACTAACCAGGCTATCTGATAGGTTTTGTGACTCGATTTAAAAATAAGAGAAATACAAAAAAACCCCTGTACATTTCATTTCTACTATGGGTCGTCACCATAACCGTCAACTGGACCCTTTGTGATGGATTGCTGTCCTTACCTGCACGGTAACAATAACTTGGCTGCTAGCATCGTCTTCGTCTCTGATTGTGATGATGACGTCGACCCTGAAGTCATGTTTGGCTAAGCCAACGGGCAGCGTTATCAACGCTAAGTTGTAACTCTGACCCACTGGAAGAGCGACGGTGGGGGAAACTGGGAGTTCAGTTGCGTCGCAATCCAGTCTAACACCCACGCTGTATTTTAACTTGGTATCGTCAAACCATCCTTTGCAACCGATGGTGAAGTCAGGGCTAAACGCATAACCCAGCTGTGGCGTGACTTCACAATCGCCAGGTTCGGGAGGCTTATTCACCTCCTTTTCCCACGCTGAAAATCCTTTCACATTACCCGCATTTGCAACCTGGCTTTCCAAGAGGAATCGGTACTTGTATCCACCCGCGAGCACGCCAGGTTTGACGGCAAGCATGCGGTTGGTAAGAGCTGTGTTGACAAGACTGGATTGGTCTGGGACCTCTTCCCAGCCAGTAGAATTCAGCACCAATATAATCCACTTGTATATTACAGTCTGCGGAGTACATGTCTCGCAAGTTGCCTCGCCGATCAAAGCTAATTTATACGAGGGGTTGATTTTTGGGCCGCAGTTTGGAACTATCTCACTGGCACAACTGAAAGTCACAAAAATAGAAGCACGATTGTTAAGTTTATCGTGATAAGCCACATTTCGCCATGCATTTTCCGTTAGAAGGTGAAACGTGCTTGAAGTGCGGTGGCGTCTTCACGGGTTTTAGTCCAGGAAGCAGTAACACAGCCAGCGATTTTTTAAACCTAATCATAATCCTTTAAAGGCGCACCTTCCTGCAGAGATATGAAGTTCAGTAAAACTTCAAGAATAATCCCCTGTTTCAGTAATTATCCATTACTATGATCCCTGCATCTCCCACTAAATACAAGAAGAGGGCAAAACGATTCTATGGTAGGGAGGGTATAGAGGTAGAAAAGTTTGAGTGTATGTCCGTAACACTTACCGGATTTCTACGGTGGGAGGGTCTCCCGCAGTCATTTGTAAAGTTTTGCAAGCAACACTTTTCCGCGTATCTTTAGTGACATGTACGCAAACATCATACTCCGACTCGGCAATCATCATAAGTGTGTTAAATGTTATCGATGCTTCGGATGAGTTTAATCTCCCAGCAGGATAGCCGAAGCAGCCATTCCCATAAGGCGAAGTGGAGTTAATTTGCGTTCCGTTATTAGTGTTGTTACCCGACCCAGACAGAAGAACTGGCGTTAGGGGATAAGCAGGCAGCTGGGTACAGTTGTCTATCAGGCCTTGGTCATAACTTCCTGCTTTAGCGCAAAACCAGCAATAGTGAAAGTCACTTGGGTTATTAACCTCCACGTCTGGATCACTGGTCTGCAAACAACTTACAGTGGTATATTGTCCTTGTCCGACGGCGCCTAACATTCCCCCATCCATGACAGCCGTTATGCTAGAAGGACGAATCTCGATGAATCCCTGGGAGGATGTGGAAATTCCGTCGACTCCGACCATGACCACTTTGAAATCTAGACGATAATTCCCGATTGGAAGACCTCTTGCTGGAATATTCAGCCTTGAATTCGTCCGTAAAACAGCCTCCGATAATGTAAATACGATGCAACTTTGATTGTGGCTTATATATTTACACACTTTCCAAAGAAAACTGGTCTTTTTTGTGGCTTCACAGGCGATCTTTATGTCGTTCTTGATGGTAAACGCCTTGCTTTTTTGGTAACCTATTGCGTTAGAAGACCTATTTCCGACCAACGACGAATACATCGTAACGTTGGGGAAGTCACAGGGTTTTGCTGCAACTACGGCCAATCCTGTTTTGGTGACAGTGGAGACTAAATTGCACGCAATGAGAGAAAGGTTGTAAGCCGTATCGTTAGGGTAGATATGCTCCCAAGAAAAAAAATCGAGATCTGAATTATCGGGCTCATCCGCGTCGCCTGTGTTACACGCTTCAGGACACGGTTTCGATAGATTTGTTTTATACATTATCATACGGTTGTCGCTTATGTTAACTACGTAACACGAGTCAGTTCCAGCCTGTTCGAGGATAACATCAAATCTGATAGACGTGTTAAGTTCTACAGGACTAGTGTTTATGAACGCCTTAATTTTGATCATACATTGTATGTCGACTGTCATGGTCGTGCTGTTATGGCTAACCGCATTTTTGGCCTGTACTGTGACAGTGTAACTATTAGGATGTGGATAAGTATGGTTCACAGAATTGTTTTGCGTCACAACACTGTTTCCATCTCCAAAATCGAACATGTAAGACACGTTTGTTCCATTTCTCATGGAGATGGTGAACAGGACTGGAAAGTCACATGGGAAGTATGTGTTCTTTGGGCCCTTGCCTGGCTTCCCTTTCTCCTTCTCCGGTCCGGTTTGGACAGAAGACACTTCAAAATCTTTGATTGGCGTTTGAAGTTCAACTGCCGTTTCCAAAAAGGCGGTCTGTATTTCATTGACAACAGTGATATTCATGATATAGGAGCCGTGATCTGGATAGCTGTGATTCAACACAAGAGGGGCGATAAAAGGCTGGTATGAAACTGAGCTTCCGTCACCGAAATGTACAGTGTAGTTAGCTTTAGTCGGCGGTTCCTTGCCCGATACAGGAGCAATAGTAAAGGTTATCTTTCCTGGAGGAATATTCTGGGGACTGTTCGTGGTAAGAGTTAAATTGGGTGGGTTTTGTATGTAGACTGGGATGTCGCGGGTAAAGTTACTGACACTGTTGTTACCAAAAAGGTGAACTATGAAGTTACCGTCGGACGCATACACGTGCTCAACTGTTATTACATCGGAAGGGAAGGGTCCCTGGTAAAATTGGTTTATAAGAGGAGAGCCATCACTGAAATTCCACCAAAGACTAACATTAGATCCTGCAGATATCTCAACAGAAAAGACTGCTGTTGTTTGTACCTCAACGAACTTGGCGGAACGGTTTAGCGCTGAATTACCTATTGGGATGTCTACCAAGACAGGCAGGCGAATTGTTTGACGAGGCGTAACATAGTTGACAGCTGTGACTTCAAGCTCATAGATGCCAATCATGGGCATCATCACTGAGGTTATGACTGCTAAGCCTGATGTTGTATCTTGCGAAGGGGTAACTGATGCATTGAAGGACATCCCGCTGATTACATGAGTGAAACTGACAGTATAGTTAACGTCGGTACCTTTTGATGTGCTCCACGTCACTGGGAAATCCACTTGGAACGTTTTAGCAACTGGGTCGACTACCGTGAAATCAGTTATAGGAACTTCCACGATGGCTATCGCTGTTGCTGTTGTGTTGTATAAGCGATTGGTACAGTTTATATGCACATTGTAGTGACCCACTGCGCTGTAATTGTTATACGTAACATTGCCAAGTTGTTCATACCGCGTTTCACTAACGCTGCCGGCGGCCCAGTCCCACGTGCAGATAAAGTCTGTTCCTTGGGTGATGTTCAGCATGCAACCAGTGAGGTCGGTTAAATTAGCCACTGAACACGCTACGGTGAAGCCGACGAGTGTTTCCACTGGTTTGTGGACTTGAATCACTTTGGACGCGTTTGCCCTACTCACGTTGTTGTAAGCAGAAACGCTGACATTATAAAAAGCGTAGGTAGAATAGGAATGCTGAACTGTAAGATCTGAAGTCGTAGTGACGGTACCGTCTCCAAAATCAATAAAAAACTTGGCATTATTTCCCTGGTTGACACTTACTTGCACGGTCACCGTTTCGTTCACCTCGATGTCCCTGTTGGCATGGATGACGTCGCAAGTCACTCCCATCAAGGGCAACTCGACTACAGCCATGCCTTTAATTGACTTGTTCGACACGCAATTAGACACGTTAACAGTCACTATATACTCCCCAATTTCTGAGTACGTGTGATTATTCATCGCAGCAAAGAGATACGCCACATCGAAAGAGCCATTGTGAAAGGAGTTTTCATCGCCAAAGTCGATTGTCATGTTGACATTGCTGCCTTGTCGCATAATCCACTGAATAATTGTTTCTTTACCAAGGGGCACAGCAAGGATAGGTCCGTACCAATCCAGGCCTAGGATGACATCTTCAACAACCACAAAGCAGGTCTTTATGACAAAGGAAATGATATTGGTAGCATAGAAAAAAATGTTATAAGACCCGCTCAGATTATACACGAAACTGAGCTGTAAATCCGAATCAAGACTAACTTTGTGTACGGTTTGGTTTTTCCCGGCACCAAAGTCCACAGCATATGTGATATTGTATCCTTTGTGTGGATGTATGGTGATTACATATGTTGCGTTCGTCGCTACAGATTTATGCGTTGTCCACGTCACGTTTTCCAGGCTTTCTGTCGCGGTAATGTGCGTGGCTAATTTCACCGCACTTCGCGTTCCGCGGACTGTAACTTCCTCATCGTACTCCCCGATGGAGTAGTTATGAGAAAAGCAAAACAATGAGGGAACTTGAACCACTGCTGCTAAAGAAAACTGGAATTCAACGGAGCTGACCGGAGGAGAATTCCCGGTTGTGGTTAAAATCGAACCAAGACTAAGCTTCACATCGTCGAAAGAAAATCCAGTAGCGTTTACCTCTTTGCTCTCCCCACTGGGTCGCGATGTTATTTCTGCAAAACCACTTCCGTGGTATGTGAACCCCAGGATATCCCCCTCCTTGATGTCTATGCTGTTTTCCATGCCATCAAAATGGAAACTATGACAACCACGCCTGGAAAGAAACACATGACTTTCTATGACAAGCTCGTAGTTCTCGCTCAGAGATGCGCTTGGGAGATATGCTGGTGTAAAGTTATTGTCCGTGCAGATACCCATTGCGGTAGAAAACACTTGATTGGCCGTGCATGAAGACACGAATGTATTAACACAAGGTGTCAGACCACCAACGCAGTTTCCATTTAAGTAACAGTAATTGTTATTTGTTCCTTTACCACATACCGGGCGAAATACCTGGCAATAAAAAAAACAGTGAAACACAGGCTAGACGTCGCGAGTCTGAATCTGTTAAGAAAATAAGTGCTTTTTAAATGATTCGACCAGACAAGGGTCGTGCGAGACCTAACTTGGCTCAGGCCAAGTTGGTATACCTGAGCTGTCTTAGTGACAATAAGTTTTATGCAATGATTTTACTTATCCGTTGTCTCTTCTTCTCTTCCATTGAAAGCATTTATTAAACTCTTGAAGCAGTACTTAATAATATTACGAAACACCTGAAATTTCGTCAAAAACACCTAAAGTGTAAACGCTGGTGTCAACATGTTTCAAATTGTTATGAAACTTGCCGGCTGTATTGCATTAACTACGAACGACGGGTCTACTGAACAGTTCAAGTGCAACTTTGCATACCTGGAGGGTGACAAATCCGCTAGTGACAGAACAAAGTCTCCAGCCCATTAGCTTGCCATCATCCTCGAACCTGTAACTGGGGATCAGCACTGTTTTGTTGGTGCTTTGAGTCGGAGCGCTTCCGGCTGGAACCGAGAACAGCTCTCCAACAAGGAAAGACCGAGCGTCTACGACAAGGGAACATAAATGGTTCAACACTGATGAAAAGACTATTAAGTGAAGGTAAATTCATTTCAATTCTCTGGGTCAGAGGAAACATATCAGGGTCAGCAAAACACCGCTTATTTAAGCGAATAGCGATATTGGATGCTACAATAGTCGCTGTACCATCATAGGCAGCCCACCCCCCTCCCACCGCTTAGTCCTCCTCACCAGAAGGTATACTTTGAGAGTAAAATGTCCTGCAGCAACAATGAGCAGAGATTCGGTAGCAAATGCTGCTGATTATGTTATGCATAAGTGACCGCTGTTAAAAATCTTTTATTGTTTTTAGTCAATACAAAACGTGGATTTGCACGATTTTCCCTCGAGAGCCCGTCCTATATTTTCAAATTAGTTTATCGAGCAACTTGACGGGCCGTCACAGCAACGATCTTATTACAACAGCACTTGGACGTTTCTCTAGTGTGCGGTACCAGCAATGCAGGCTGCCGTCGAGGAGACGCAATCACAGATCGATCACCAGGTCGAAGGTCAGTCTGGTATGTCATGAACCCATGACGTCACGAGTTAGCAGGCTTTCGTACTCCCTTCTTTGTGTTTAATGTTAAAACAGCGCAACAGCAGGGCATATCAACTTACCGTCCAAAGGTGTCGAAACGTCGCTGCCACCAGTGAATTTAGCCTCCAGATACATGTTAGATCCTTGGTACACTGAGACAGGACAGCAGAACTCTTGATTTGCTTCCACGGCTGGTGGACAATTGAGCTCAAAATGTTCCACGGGAGAATATACATCTACCTGAATTTACAAAAGCGTTTTGATTTAAAAATCAATAATTAACTAGTGGTCTAGTATTTCCCGGACGCGCCTGTACACCTTTGCATTTATTTTTCTTTTGCATTTGACGGCATAAGAAAATTCCTCTTTCCTCAGCCTACACGTTCATTATTACGCCCTGGTTAGCATGGTCCAAGTCTTTAAAACCACTGAGTTATACCGGAAGTTTTGGGTTATTCTAACCTAAGAGAACAGCTAAAAGATAAGAGAAGAAAGGAGAAGAAAAGAGAAGAAAGGAGAAGAGAAAAGAAGAGAGGGGAGGGAAAAAAAACACGAATTTAAAACAAAAATGGAAATTTGAAAAATTGGACGTTAGACGTATTTTCAAAGCAACAGGCTGGGCAACTTACAGCCACTAAAGTTGACTTCATTTGCGCTTCACCATATTCTCCTAACAAGGCATGACCGTACACAATATGCTGTCCGTGAGAGCGATAAAGATACGACACTGACGTGTTCCCTGTGTCGAATTCAACGTCTTCGCCAAAGTCGAGCGTGTTTAAAGCGCCTGGGAAGCTAGATATCTCGGCAGTTATCCTCTCATACACCGAAATGTTTGCTGGCATAGTTAATTCCAAAGAAAAATCATACGTCCCCAATGCTGCGTAAACGCTGTAAGCTTCTTGTCCGCCACAACGTAGAACTATGTTTCCTGTGCATGGTTCATCGCACCATGGGTCTCCGACTCCGCTGTCAAACGCTACCGAGTCAGAGCACCAACACTGCTCACCTTTCTTCAGGGCGGAGTACTGGTAACCAGCGCGACCACAACAGGTCGTGCAGATCTCGGGGGTCAAAGAATCTGAAGCATAGTCTCCACACGGGTCAAACGCGCCTCCCGAAAAACAACCAATGTAATTTGTAGCTGTATTTCAAGACAACGAGAAGTCAATGTTTTTAAAAAAAGGCAAGGACACAAGTCCCATTTACATACCATATTTAATCGATTTCACATCTCCGTTGACCAATTTAATTTTGGTAGCTCAAGACCTGATGTCTACTGGGAAGGGAAAGCTTTTTGGATTGGGCGCTCATTTATTTATTTTTTTTGGCAGAGGCATCGGAATGCGATATAGCACTTCAATGACAAACAAACGTTAATCATGGTCATGCAAATACCACTATACTCACGATGTTTGCTAGTCAATATATTCGGTATTATGTTCAGATAAGAAAGCAGACTTCATAATCCACTCATCTAGACAGCCTATTATTATTTTGTCAATGCCATGAATGCCATTCACTGTGGAGATTATCAGAAGGGGGCGCTTACTGAAATAGAAGCGCTTACTTAAAATACGACACTCAAGGGAGAGCGCTTATTAGAAAGGTGACGCTTTACTTTTTTATGCGCTTAACAGAATCATAACGGTAGCTGTGAAGTTTCTTGGGGGCTTAATTTTGTGTAACAAATCCACATTCCAGATTGCCCTTGCGATCTTTCACTAACCGGTAGTGCTGCCGTAAACCTCTACTTTAAGTGCCGGTTCATTATACCAAGACTTGACGTAAAAGCGAACAAATCGAGCGTCTAGGGGTGTAGCGATGGAATGTCTCACTACATTGGTTGCGTCTGTGTTTCCTGTAAACACCTGTGTAAAGACAGAGAAGGAGACGAACATTGTAAAAATGGTCTACCAAACAAACACAAGACAGTGCGAGAGCTAATGGAATCATTAAACGCGGCATGTAGAACAATAAGCATAAATTATATGACGAAACGGAATGTTGATTTGAACGCTGAATTCCATGGTGATTTCAGGTCAAGGTCTTCTCTCGACTAAGACTTACTGATAAAAATCAATCCATCGGTCAGCATCGAGTTCAGTGATTCTTGGGAATGAGTGAAAAGAAAAGTAATGTGAGAATGTACCATGGTAAAGACCAATTTCGATATATTCAAATTCAGCGTAACATTCTGGGGAATAAACCCCACAAACTCTGTAGTTATTCTCCGAGCCTCGTACTGAGGTCTATTGTTTTAGGCTGAATTTTAAAATATCGAAATTAGTCTTTTGCAACTTTGTTTACAAGAGAGACTGGGCCCATGCGGAATTCTCATAAAGGACAATGAACAAGTCATAGCAAAAACATTACCTAATAACTCAGCTCTAGTCGTATCAGCAGCTGCACTTGTTATTTTTGTTTGCAGACAAACATTGCACGCCAAATATGGCTAAATTTGAGACAAAACCGTTGCTAAATGGTTACTCTAGGTAATTACGAATTGCGGGTCTATTTTGCTTACCTTAATAGCGTCATTTTCTTTGTACTCTTGCCATATAGCCCCACTCTTACTGTACCTCAAAGTGTATGACTGGCAGTATGACGACGTGCCATCACTATCCGATAGACCCTGTGTAGCTATTGCCGTGACGTTTTTGACTTGGTGCAAGTCCACTTGAAGCCACTGTTCATCCGCGGTGTATTGTGGCTTCCATGCGAATCCAGTCCATGCGCTTTCTAGAAAATGCATTAAACAGGCAAAACCCTTGTTACGCCGCAAGATATAACAACTAACGTTTAACTTAAAGGGCCACCATAAGTCTTTGCTGGCGTGTTAGACATTGGCGCCATTTTCCGTAATGCAGAAATAACGATTACTACGAGCTATAGCGGTTGACAAGCCGTTTTTCACTATTGCTGTCGACGCTATCCGCTGTGATAAAAAAGACTTTCTTCAATCGTTTCGTTTCTCTCTCACGCATATTTTTGACACTTTGACATGTGAGCGAACCGGCCGATTTCGTGGACAATAATAACAACAAAGGCCCCCATAGGACACTGGTTGTTGGTAGCCCTTTAAAATTTATGCAAAATGTTATTAACCCGAAGTGCAACAACTTTTGACGGCATGTTACAATAGGCCATTTCTGAGTAACCATATGCCTCGGTACAAAACAAGTCTTCGTGCAAAATCTTTCATATGAAAATGAGTCTGATTTACAGAAAAATTAAGCTGTAGACAGAGTACATTTTCATATCAAATTATCTTGGAAATGTATGAACAATTGACGACATTTAAGTAAGTCTTTTGCCGGAATTGTAATGGAACTGAAGCTTTACCGGTAATCATCTATCAAAAAGGTGGTTACATTTTGCTTTAAAATTTGTTACAATTCACGTTAAAAAATTGTAACAGAAATACAGTTTATAGAAATTTGAAAGAAGTTTTCCGAAGTTGTTATTTTATGGGTTAACGTTCTTTAAAGCTGGGTCAAGGTATTTTGCGTAATTCAGTCCGTTCTGTTATAAATAGCACCTGCATAGAAACTGAAATCAAGCTGGAAAATTTCGAGCTGGCGTTCTTCAAAGGCAGTCAGTTTTAAACTTCCTCGATGTTGTCATTAAGTATAGGAAAACACGTATTAAGTGACACCTCCCCCCTGTACCGGAGAGCTTTTAAAATTTTCCCCCTGACCGTCAATTTGACTTAACTTGCCCTTGACTATCAGTGAATAACGACAGGGAGATCTTGCAACAGAGTAATTGTCTGTGATGGGTGGTATTGAATTTCCTCCCACCTTCACTTAAGCAGATGAGTGACGACAAGGATAGAAATAATCAACTCGGAATTCTGGAAAGATGTACTTAGTCGGAATTTCTCTGAATTAATTCATTAAAAAGAAGAGTTGTTTCGATCAAACCTGAGGATGCTCGCCACGTCAGTGCACTTCTGTTTGCGTCAAAGCCGATTACAAACGAAGAAGCTACAAAAGGTCCGGACGATCCTGTACCAACAAGTTTAGCTGCCAGAAATTGTCAAACAAATAAAAAATTATCAACTGGATTACTTATGTGGCTCCTCCAGTGGTATAGTGATTAAAGAAATACTGGAAACTTCTAGGGATAAAATAATGTTAAAAGTACCGAACTCTTCAACGCACTGGGCTTTAGTCTCGTTTAAAATTTCAGAATCTCTCAGAATCGTTATTTGATCATGTGAAATTTCCAGAGTCTCCATGGATGACGACGTGTATAGCATATTCAAAGAAGGAGAAACCAGTATAGATAGTTTTTATAATCTACCAGAATCAGCAAGATGAAAAATTTCACCAGAGAAAACAAAATAACAAGGACAATTTTTGTAAATGGGCCTTTTGTAAACAAATCAGCTGATACTTACAATTATTGCTAAGCGCATCCGTTTTGAAACAAGCTCCGCTCTGGTAGCAGCAGCCCAGAGATTTGCAGTCATTCTCTGTTACGCCCGCCCAACCACAAGTTAGACGATCGGCTGGTTCAATGGCGCAAGGTGAGTATTCTGGCAAGGAAGAAGAAGAAATAATATATGAATAAGGGTTTGACGGCTCGGTGCATTTAAAAAAAATGAACAAAATGACCGATAATTGTTGTGTTTTCACATTTTCACACAGTGGTGGGGCTGTGATTGCTGAACTACACATGATTAAAAAGACAGTGGTGTATACGACGGGGTTAAGACATGTGCAGAACCTTGCAACTATCATTTTTAAAACCGATGAGTTAGGCAGAAGCAAAACTTAAGTCGAGCATTGAAACAGAGGCGCGTGCGTTCTGTCAGCGTATTTTCTTCATTACACAGTAAACAAAAAACGAAACAAATAAACAACATCCTCTCCAATACGCAAAAACAACTATCTAACAAATAAACCCAATGAACAAGCATTAAACAAACATAACTAATCAAATAAACAAACCAACGGTTAAGCAAACAAATAAATACCCCACCTGGCTGCAATCCAAAGCAATGGAAAGCTGCCCTCATTTCGTAACTATCCAAAGCTCTTTTCCAGATGACAACATGGCTGAGTCTGGCATCAGACTCGCCACCTTCGGGACTCACTCCGGCAAGAAGATGTGAATACTTTTCCTCGAGTCTAGTCGCGGACACACGAGTTCCCCAAAATTGCTCTACTCCGTTGACAACAAGCAGTGGATTTTGTCCTTTCTCCCAGCTTGCGAACACATGATAATGCGTCTGCGAAGTTATGTTCACACTCACTTGACCATATTCATAAGTCGAGTAGATTCGAACCGTCAGCAAAGAGGTGGATGTCTCGTAAAATATTGTCATACCTCTATCATTCCCTTTCTCCGCGGTGTGCAAAATGTTGCTGTCTTTACCGTCCTCTATATAAACCCAGAAACCAATGGTGATTCCGCTGTGGCAGACCTCAGCGTCCGCAATGCAATCACCATAAAAATCTCCGAGGTCAATCGACTTGCCCTGCGCACTGTTAAGCTTCATGGCCCTCATCTGCATGCCATGATAGATGGGACCCACTGAGTACGCCGGCTCAACGGTAACCTTACCGTGCTTTAAACCTATCAAGTCATAAACGGTCCCTGCTACTGATTTATCCAGAGGCCAATAATGATCTGCGTCCTTGTAGCATCTGTCTGTAAAAAGTAAGTTCAAGTCAAGTTGCTTTCCGTGGCAAATGGAGTATCAATAAAGGGAAGTAGCTCGTACAGTGTAATCGTCCGTGTGAGACTAGTTCTAAAATGAACTGTTATTGGTGACTGACGTTTCGACAAACTGATCACTAAGAAGTCATCTACAGCTCAGGTTGTCGAGACGTCAGACACCAACAGCAGTTCTTTTTAGATCTCACATGGATGATCACACTATAAGGATTACTTAATAAGTAAATGGGGATTTTCTTCTTCTTTGCGCGGGTTCCTTGTCCATTGCAAATTGTTTCCGTGATGCTAGCATGAAGCTATTGATTCATTTTGCAATTTTTCTGGGTTAGGCCGCTACATCTGGCTCTCTTACAACAGTGCTTAGGAAGAAATTCATGCATCGTGATCTTGGTAAACGCGCGACGACGTTAAGCACTTATTCATTATGTATGCTACGGCGGGGGGTAGGTGGTCTTTTGGGGATCAGAAAATTTACTGGAAGGAAAAGGGCAAAAGGGGCTTTGCAAACTTTGAAATAATCTGTCAACAACGGGAAAAAAAAAGTTAACAGAAACAGTGCCTATTGACAGTTTTTTTTAAGTCAGGAAACGATGCTGCAAACTGAGTGCTTTTTACTTAGAACCTGCATTTACGAGCGATGCATTCAAGTAGAACTTCTCAGGAACCTAACATCATTTTTTTTTGTTAACAGGCGATAACAAAAAATATTTGTAACCTGCTCGTGAACAATCTTTATACGTCAGACCGGCCAAAATTTAACAATTCGCGGTCGATGGTTTCCAAATGACAATGAGGTCTATTAGTTACGTTATTCTAGCATGAAATATATAAAAAATAACAATTAAACTTACTTGCTCTGTTAAAGAGATAAAAGAGCGTATTCTCGTTAGGATCCGCGGTAAACGAAACATAGCTAACGGAAATAGGAGAAGGGTCATTCCATTGAAGAAGAGTCTTGTTCCCAGACCCCAGCACCAGGTTGGTCGACCGGACGTCAATCCAGAATTCACGCTTTTGACTTTCGCTTAAAACGTTTGGTGTATTTGCTGTTTGTTTCGACAACTCGGACTCGCCTTCACTAGAACGATAAAGTTGTGATAACTGACCATTACCAATGCTAAAGCGATATCTAGCTGAGTCTAGCCGTGGTTTTTGATAAAGTGTTAAAGAAACTTCTTCGGCATCGGCTACCGAGAACACGATGGTTTTCCCGAAGAAAGGATGCAATTCCGAGTTTCTTCCTTCTGCAAGTTCCAACCTGCTACAAAGTTTATCTGAAAAACAAGAGACCAGGTTGAAAATCAGACATACTGATTTGAGCTTGCTTAGCAAGTCTTAGAATTGTACATCCGTTAACGAAAACATCCCTTATGCTCACTGGTTTTGAAAAAAATTGTTAAAAAAATTCCCAGATAATAATATTGATGCATTATCGAAAGGACAATCGACCAACGAAGCATAATGGCTCATTCTTAAATTAAATTACTCGCCAAACACTCTAAACTCTGGAAATCTGCAATTGTTCGCTGGTAGTCTGGTTTCCACGCAATAAACCTGTGACTGTATTCCGAATTTTACAGGAGTCTTCAGATACTCCTTAATTCTGAGAGGCTGAAAAGCTAAAGACATCCAGATTAAGCCACTATGCTAAAATCTTGCACTTTTTTTGGCAAAAGAAGTTACGATAATTATCAGTTCCAATTCCCCGCAGGGTCGCTCAACATTTGTGAAATCAAAACAACTGAAACGTTCCGCTTGTGAAAATGAGAAAGTGACGAAAAAGTACACTAACCCTGCAAAACTATCTGTCGAAAACTCTAAAAAGATCATTAAAATGATGTGTTATGGCAGAATCTTTGTCTACAATATTTGCCTCATTAGCTTAAGCGAGACGGTTTCTGATGGAGCTACAAATAAATCAGTTCAGCACAAAGAATTTGTGCCCGAAGTATTGCATACTTTTTGTGCGAGGCGGGTTTAAAAAGAGCAACATTTTACAAAGAATGTATGAGCTCATTAGCGCATTTGCCACCCAGAAATTTTGCAGTTTTTGAAAGCTAATTTCTTCTCGAATACTGACACCCAAAGAGCCAAACATTCACTAAATACTAAGTTTTACAAGCTCCTTAAATTGTTCCAGTCGTTTCATGTCCAGCGTGATGTCTTTTCTGCGCAAACTCGTAAGTTAATGAGGACAAAATGTAAACACTGACGTCAGCAAAGATTCTCCATGACAATAACAAGATGTACATAAATTTGTATCATGAAGTGTACCCGAAGAAGTGGACTTCAATCGTACTTAATCAGTTATTACAAAAGAAACAAACCTCTATTACAGTTGTTGTGAAAAAATTGAATTTCTTTGAATCCATTATTCCCCGCTGAAGTGTAAATGGTATACACTTCAACTTTTACCGAACTGGTGGTGACATCAGCAAAGTGCCTTACATCCCAAACTGCCGTACCCTCATTTTTGGTCAGTTCCACCTAGAAGATATAACAGAAGGTTCAAAGGTGACGTGTTAGTACTTACCTGTTTATAGCCTGGTTCTCATATGCCGCCGACATACCTGGGACACCGTCACGGTATATGTGAACATTTATCGCCGACACATAATCTGTCCCAGCATTGACCGCCGGCTTGCCTGCGAAGTTGAGCTGAGTTCAACTTCGCAAGCAAGTAGGCGGTTGTCGGTGATTGTCGGCGATGAAAATATCTTATGTGAACGTCATCTGCGGAGATCTGCGGAAGCTATGTGCGACGGAACAACTCGATTTTACTCACAATTCCTGACTTCAAAATGGCGGATAAAGTCGGGCGTGAGGATGTCCCGAGAAACCGTGTGTTAATGGGCGATCGCAACATATCACGACAATTGTTGAGCCGGCGCAACATGTTGCGCGCGTTTAGCTACCCTGTTGCGACGTATGGCGACATGTTCGGTGTTGCTGGCTGTTCAAGCAACATTATTAACTTCATAAGGAGTTTAGGGAAATGGGAAAAAAAATGTTTCAACGGAGCTAATAAAACGTTACATGATCTATTTTCTATTTACTGGTTCAAACTTAGCTCTTAAAACGCAAACTTAAGGAGATGAAGACGCGAAACACAGGAGCCTGCTCACATAAATGGCAAATACCTGCAGCATAAAATCTTATATCCAAATCGAATAAAAGCGTCTACTGAATCATCCGTTTTTGTTACTTACAAATGCTTCCGAGCCGTCAGAAAACTCAAGACGCAGACTTTTAGTCTGATCAGATGCTTCAGACTTCTGCATCACTCGAATGGTGTTAATAAGGTATTCTCTAATGAACTCGATCTTGATCCATTGACCCACACCGCCGTTACCTTCCCACTGGTTTTCGGTGCTTGAGTCTACTACGAGCTCGCAGCTACCCTGGTTATATGATGCGTCAGTACACTGTCCCCCCGAAACCGCATTCGCTATGTTTTCGTGGCTGCAGCGGAGATAGTCTGGAAAGAAAATCCCAATAAAAAAGAACTTAATCACGCAATATATATTAACTGACGCTTTTCCTTAAAGGAGTACTAAGAAAACATTGTAATGATAAAAGGGAAAAAAACGTAACGAAAACATACTGGCGCGGCAGCTAGCAAGAGTGGAGAGTAAATTTAATTGAAGGGGGGGGGGGGGGGGGGGGGAGTGAGTTGAAAGGTATTTCGTCTGTTGGTGGAATACTCATTGTCACTGTGTTGAAACCGTTGGCGTCAGGGGCGTGTGTGTGTGTGTGTGTGGAAGGGCAGTGTCGTGTTCGTTTGACCGGCGTGAGCCGCACATTTTGCAAAAGCGCACTGTGTTAATGTGCTTCGTGGAGGAAAGGAAATAATTCTAAAGCATTCATTCCAAACCATGAAATGAGAGTTTCATCTCCAATATACGTTTGCATCCTCGGAAGCTCAAAGTTGACCATTTGTCTACACTACATTGTTTGCTTATCTGATTTTTGTCAATTTTCCTTCATTGGCTTGGCCGTCCTGGGTTATAAGGCATTATACCATGCTCTACAAATATGGTAAGCGTACGCGTAATTTAGAGGCGTTTTTATTCTAGTTTAGTCTTTTTTTTAATATATTTTTGGGGCGTTTCAAATAAAATAATTATTTCACTCGCGCTTGCTGGATATGAGATAATTATAACCTACCTAATAACCGTTAAATTAAAAAATCAACTGCAACATGTACACTTTCAGCAGTAAAATTAGACTTATTACATAAAACTGTGAAAATAAAATGCGCGATAAGATCGTCGGCTACATTTGTTCTTCACAAGTTCTATAACTCGATTAACGTTGATGTGCTCGGTACCAGTCCTCAAAAGGTCCGTAAAACTTGGCCGGGTTCTTTTCAAATGCACTCTAGTGTTTTCATCGCCGCGACGACGCACCTAGCAATTCCTATATGCAACAGAAAGAACCCCTATTTGACTACGAACGTTACAAAACTCGTTGAAAGATTTCCTTTTTACCGATATCAATCGACCATTAATGAAGAAATTAATGGAAAATGAAACAATTTATTTCTGATTTTCCTACCCAGTAGACTACACGAATTGCCAACAAAGAAACTACAACGTTAAAATTTGTGATACGATAATCCAGTATTGAGGTAACTGGTCCAACAGGATGAGGTACTTTGTGTAGACACAGGCTAGATCAAAAACAAACTGCGGCGGATAACTTAACAATTCTGATGCGTGAGACAGACAACCGAGCCAGAATCAGCCCAACAAACACTTATTAAATAATTAATTCATTTAGTTATTTCGAGCATAAAGTAAATTAGTTCACTGAAAAAAAATTGAAATTTTCGTTGAACGAAAAATTACAAGAAGAGTTTACCTTGACTACAGATTAAAACAGTAGGGGTTGACACAGTAGTTAATGTTTTCTTGCTTATCGATTCTCAGTGTTTGTGCATTGAGTTTGTAATGTCAGTAAGCATTCCAAAATGTGACCAAATCCAATCACATTCTATCTGAATAAAAATACGAAAACCAAACAAGAAGAGCGCAAAATTATACAATATCTTTATACAAGTTGTGATATAATTATTGTAGATACTGATCAAGTTATATTTATTAAACTGATTTAAGTGACACGCAGTGTTCGTAATAAATTAAGCGTTGTGATCGTACCTAAAACGCCTCGATAATTTTTTCACGTTGTACGTCGGCCGAAAAATTTCAGTCTTATTGCCGATAGTCTTTGCCAAAAAATAAAATAGCATCGAAATAATTTCGGTTCAACATCTCTGTCATTGGAACTGTTAAAAAATGAAAAGCTGTTGACAACGAATTTCCCAACATAGACAATAAACTTTTACTGCTACACATCGATTACACGAATTGCACAAAGTTCATCATGGCCTTTTTCATCAATATTTGCCTTTCAACAATTTCCAACAAGACAATGTTGGAACTAATTTGGGATATTTTTGTGCTGTTCTGCAGTGTGTTTAGGTTTCTTTGTCAGGGTTCCAGGGATTACAGTTATTGGCAATATCATTAAATCCAGTTTTACACGAACGAATGGGTGAATGTACCACGAATGTACTATGCGGTTAACACTATATCCGAACGGAGAAGAAACCCCCTCAAAGTAGAGGGACTTTTCCGAGAAAGATGTCGGTTGTCTGTCAGTACAAGGATATAGCTAGGTTTCAGATGATCGAAGCCAACCGTTCTAGAACGAGTTCTTTAGTTAATAATTTAAAAATCTTCATCAAGGTTTTGATTTCGCATAAGCTGGTTTTAGAGGTTGGCGTAAACTTAGAGACGGATTTGGTGATATCGAACACACACATTCTCGCGGCGAGTGCGAACTACACGCCGGGCGGGAATCAATATTCCGACAATCTTCAGATTCGAAGTTAGCAATAACTATAGTGATGAAAGTAATTAAACTAGAGTCCTTCGCTTTAATGGCGCAATTAGTTTCCCAATGAATTTAACAGAGTGTTTCTCTTAATATAATTGGGAGGATGTCAATTCTAACGAGCAAATTATTGAGGAAGGCCGCGAACGAAAAATCCCGAAACTTTTGGAATTGTTGCTAATGTTGTGCAAAGTCACATACCAACTTTTCAAGGACTAGAAGAAATCATATTTTTTGTGTGTCTGAGCCATTTAAAATGTTAAGTTCTGAATTGAATTGGTAGACTAATGTCTGACGCAGAAAAATCGCTAACTCCAAATGAGACAAATTACATTGCTTGGGAATACTTTTGCACTTACTTGGTACAGAATAAGCGGCTTCAGCGCATCGAACCTAAAAAGAAGACTCTAAATAAGTGATCTTAGATAAAAATGATCCAAAATATAAGAATGTGACTTACGCGCCAAAAAAAATATCAAACTTACCTGACAAACAAAGAAAATTAAAACTGCTCTCACAAGACATACAACGTCCTTCATTTTAAAAGATTCTTTTGGTGTTCGTTTTCACATTTTTCTCACTGGGCTATCCACAGTGATCCACAGCCAAAACCCGAAAACCCTGTATTGTGTAAATCGTTGAAATCTTGACCAATGCTAGGCTGATGGAGATTACTGCACAACTATAAGCTCTTGAAATTGTCAAGAATCAGAAATGCTGGCCTGTGTGAGCAATTTTCCTATTTCGAAAAAATACGAACTAGGAAGAGCGGAAATAATAAATGTTTTGATTAGTTAAACAACTTCGCTGGGTGTCGCTTCCAACATCGCTCAAAACACCTGCACATTTCAGGAAATTATTCCAGAAGAATTCGACATCTAATTATTCTAACCACTTAATGCCCTGTAAGGGTCAGTCGTCAAAACCATGGAGAACGTAAGAGCGATAATTTGAAAGTACTGGTGTGATAAGTCCAATATTATAATCTATTGTCAAATAAAGAAGGTTTTTGTTTAAGTGGCACATTACAAACTTCATTCAGGAAGAAACCCCTGTATTGTTTATGGTAACAATCAAGAGTTCTGGCCTCCACGAAATTAGTTGCTTTGTTTAATTAAATGACACAAGTGCGTATTGACCCTGGGTTAGCTTTGAGGATATGGTATAATTAACCAGATTAATGAAAATAGTTTTTTGTGGGCCATGAGCGCTTTTCGTTCTCCGAATCCTATCATTTCGCTATTTCGCAGTTTTTGCCTGAATAATACAAGGAATAAAAAAAATTTCCAGTAAGCACCGATATAATGCTTTCCGCAGTTTAGAGGTTATCTTATCAAGGCCAGATTAATTCCCTTAACGTTTGTTGTTTTTTGAGAAAGTTAAAATGTCGATTAAGACAAGAGGTGTGGATATGACCATACAGTAGGCATTTGTGATTCTCGTCGCCTTTGAACACCGAAAGCTTTTCTGAATTCGCGTACGCAAATTTTTTGTTTTCCTAGTTTCAGAATGTTATACAAAGCACTGAGCTCAGTGGAGGTCAACTCACTTGTTTTGGCGGCCAGTTTTACTCCTCAGAGGACGGAAGAGTTATCTTCAATCAATGGGGTCGCCATTGACAATAGGGAGTTTACGAAAACCACGACGGCTACGGGAAAGACGCTCAACAAAAGGTCAAATGAACAGAACAATGACTGAACAAGTCCGTTATAATTCCGGGTACATTTCTTTGCCGTCCTCTGCAAAACGTGAAATGACCAAATTTTGCTTTGTGTGAAGAACGTGAGCCGGAATATTTTTGAAATTTATATTTCGAATCTAACGCTGTGTTCCATAACTAGTTTCGAGATAGAATTTTGACAAAGAGAAACAAAATAAATCTCAAGAGTTTAGCGTCATCATTTATTCGACATTTTTTCGCGGCGTCGGCGTGGTAGCTTCTTACACTCCTTAATGGTGTCAGTGGAAAGCACGGCCGCTTTTTGCCATGCTGGGAAGAGGGACTTAGTTTAGGTTCGGCTTTATAATAGCAGTGTATATCGTCCGAGTGTTACAGTGAATATATGAGTGCTGAGAACAAGTGAGGTGGAGACAGGATCGGTGTGTTTTGTTTCAGACACTCCTACGATGGATGTAAAGTAAAGTAAGTTTCAGGTATGGCCATAGGATAATTAGCAACGCAGACCTGTGTAATTGAGACGTAGGGTCCTCACCAACAACAGCTGGAAGGTGAGAATGATAATTCTTAGGACATATTCTGCAGAGCATTTGATCTCAGAACTGCGCTAAGTTCAGTGAGCACCATTTGGCAGAAGAAAATGAAAAAAAAACCAGAAGATCAAGGGACACAAAGTGAAATGGAGAGGAGTCATTTTTGCTGGGGCAGTTGAAGTAAGGTTGCGACTAAACCTGTAAAAGACCTGACAGGAAGAATTTTGTCGGCGCCCTATGCGACAAGCTGTAGCTCGAAAAGGTTCCATAATGGTTCCGTAATGACGTCATATTGAGAGCATGTTATCATTACCGTCAAAAACTTCCTCATTATTATAATGCATCTGTGAAGCATTTATTTGCAGAGCTATGAAAACTAACTTCATTTGTAACCAATCGGAATGGAGCTAGCATGATTGTTTCGAAAGCGATTGTTTATTTTTCTCTAGATATCAGCGGTTGACGACACAAAACAATAGATAAAGGACTATTGGGCTCCAAAAGTCATTGATTGACATAGTGTATTGATATCTCTAACTTATTTTTTCTCCAGCTTCTCAACGGAATACAAATCCCCGCATTGGCTAATCGCGCGCGCTTTCTCGGTCTGGATTTTTCCATCCGGTGGCCGAGTACAGTACGGACCACTCCAAAATTTTCAACTTTGGCAACTTTTCAGGCTTTTTGTTTCACCCTAAAACAACGTAGAATGTAAGCATATAACGCTTGGCAAATTTTCAAGCTTTTTCATCACTCTTTGTGTCCGAAATGTCAAAAGTACCGTAGAGAAAAGAACTGAACATGTTATTTGCCAACCGTAGTCGGTCCGTATTGGGAGAAACTCGGTCTTAAGTACGGCCCTCGGCTTGTATACGGACTTCCCAATACGGACCGGGCCTCCTAACTGGCAAATAACACACCTTTAGAAGACGAAATTCGTGTACAAGGTCGTACAGCGGAAACAACAAGGATGGCCCAGATCATCCTTTCTTAGTAACAAGTAAACACTGAATCACAAATAGCCTTTAGTCTGAAAGCACATGAATACTTAATCAGCTTTAAGTGTCGCTACACCTGCCTTATTCTAGACCTACGTCATCGTCACCGCGTGACAGTAGACGCCACAAGTCGACCCAGTAATGACTTTTAGGGTGCCGTGTGGCATGAAATTTTCGCGAGAATTTTTGATTTTTCGAGTTTCGCGGGAACAAATTTTCGCGAAATTGGATTTTAGACTCTACTCATAGGAATATTTATCCGGTGGATTCTTGTATGGTACTGTTCGATACGGAGAACTTAAAAATGGTGTCCCTTCAGATGAACCATTTTTGTAAACCGAACAATTGCCATCCGTGCATCTAGTCTTATTGCCCCCGCAGGGTTTTGGCCCAGAGGCCAAAACCCGAGGAGGCATCATTGTAGTCCGCGCGTAAATAGAAG
>OMLO01000734.1_pt1 | contig 23010 bp, 8 predicted proteins | sample 1674811 | NCBI WGS metagenome assembly OMLO01 (sample SAMN06265003, study PRJEB25207) | coral metagenome | isolation source: Coral host | place: Mexico:La Bocana,Puerto Morelos, Mexico | collected 2008-11-13 | reverse complement strand
GTAGTAATTATCAATGTATATATTCAATACCTTCGGGAGTTTCTATTGTCTTCGAAAACAATAGAGCGCATACATAATTAATCATTCTGCATGCATAATAAATGTATGGGGTTATACGGAAATTTTTCCCATTTTGCAACAGGGCGGCAAAACGCATGCAACGTGTTGCGCCCAACAATGTTGTGATATGTTGCATTGATGTGTTGTGACCGTTTGGCCGGGGCTTAAGGTCTAAAATGACTTGAGCTCTGACATAACTCCCACTTGAATACCTGGTATTATTATATTCACGTGAATAACTGGTAACATTGAGTCTTAATGTTATTTGCCTTGATTTTTTCCTCTCAGTGGTGAAACTACAGAAAACAAGACTGATATTATTCAAGGTAAAGGATTTATGTAAAAATAACGTGGAAAGTTTAGGAAGTTCACATCAGTGACATCAGTGATGAAATAATTTGAATGCTTGAACTCCAAGAGGAAATTAAAGACGGGTTGCTTCCAGAAAGTGAAACAGGTGTTTAAAACAGCAGGGGTGAGGAGATACAGATGTTGTGTGCTCATAACACTTTATTATTTTGTTTGGTAATCTGAAGAATAGCATGTTCAAAAACATCTAAGAAAGTGGATTTTGTCATTAAGCCGGCCATACAAACAACATTCAGTGATTAAAAAAAAGGAATTTATTTTTAGGGCAGACAGACACATTCTTGAATGATGAAGGTATTAAACAAGCACAGCTTGCTGGAAGTAAGTTATGTGAAGAAGACTTCTCCCATGTTTTCTGCAGCGACTTAGAGAGGGCTCACAAGGTGAGTGATAACAGGGTTCTTGCTATTAGTAATGGTAATAGGACTGAGTGGAGTCCAATTCAGTCCAATTCAGTCTGTAATCATACAAGTGACAATCGCGCAGCAGGAGTATGATTACAGACCGAATTGGACGACTCGAAGTCTTATTACCAATTAATCATAAACATTACAATTTCTGAGAAAAGAAGAATACCAAGGTATGAAAAGGGAAAATTTACTTTAAAAGTTTTTACACTGTTTCTAGGGTGATTGAAACCGAGGATGAGATTGGTTGATTTAAACTACAACTTTGAATGTGATTGGCTTATTGAACTGTCCGATAACAGACAGTCCGATAACAACTTGACAAGTGAATTAGTGGAAAATAGGAGTTTTTTAAACCAATCACAATCGAGGAAATTGTAATTTTTATGATTGAATCTGTTATCAGGTTTAATAAGGGCAGAGAGGGCAAGAAAGGGCAGTGTTAGGCAGACAACATCCATATGTCACTGGTGGTCAGTTTGTTCAATTTCTAATCAAAGAAAAGGCACTGTGTCGAGGACTAGCAATATTGCATCAGCCTCTCTGGAATTTGTTTCACAGCTCTCGAAACAGATTTAAACCATTATTTTGATGTTGACAGGATCAATAGAGATTTGGCTCACAGTGAATGACACTACGCCTATCATGAGTTATTGCAGCTGTTAGAAGATCTGAAGCAAAAAGATTCACAATTCTTTAAGTTAATAATAGTTCTCCCCTCGAGTAGCGCTATACTACTTTCCTCTGTAACTGTTAGACTGATTTCTTTTTGGACCACAGGATTTTCAGTAAGGTAATGTTATAACCCATTATTTTGTTTGCCAATTTACTTAAGCATCAAGAGGGCAACTTAAGCAGCCCAACGTTAAGGGTAATATTTACTTTACGTACTGTACTTTGCTGTTTAGAATTGGAACTTTAATTTTAATTTAGACTGCAGAGGAGATTGTCAAGAAAAACAACTTCTGCTCTCACAGGAAAATTGTAGAGGATTCTCGTCTAAGGGAACGAGTGAGTATGACCAAAAATAGCTCATGTCAGGTGATGGAGGTGGAGGGAGCGAATCTCTTCAAGAGAGTCACAGGGATGCCTGGGGATTTCACTCAATTTGTTAGCATATACAAGTTACTCATATAACCTTCCAGGCACAAATTTCATGCAGTCTTGCTATAAATACAAATATAGTCAAGTAGATTAAAAAAATAAAAAGTCTTTGTCAGATAAATGGTGATTAGAACAAAAATAAGTACAAGGAAAATTGATAGAGTTTAACAATTTTATGTAATATCAATGTAGCACTTCCAAGTTTATTTTTATTATTTCTTTGATTGATTGTCAAGTAAGAAAGTAAGAGTTCAATATGAAGTGTCAAAATAATAAAATTAGTTTTGTTTTGTTAGGAAGCAGAGGTTGTATAACAAAACACATCTTTGTCCATTTTTAGTGCTATGGCGTGGCAGAAGGGGTCTCAAAACAAACGTTTATTCAAATGGCAGCAAATCACAGCATGAAACCAAGTGTTTTTACTCCAAAAGGGGCAGAAACACTCCAAGAAGTCAAGAACAGAGCAACAGAATTCTTGAATTCCATCATATATGAAATAGGACATTCACACAGCAACAACTGTTGCAGCCACACCCAGAATTGCAATGGCAGTAGTAGTGAAATTATTGAGGACTTCCAAAGCTCAGAACATGAAATGTGTGAAGAACAGAAGCAGCAATCCCAGTTTGCCACTGTCCTGATTGTTTCTCATGGTGGTGTTATACGACAGTTGCTGCTCTACTTTGTCGAAGATTTAGAATCTGACCTTCCATGTAACAGGCAACTCAGATTTGTATCACCAAACACTGGCATTTCAAAGTTTAAAATCTTTCTAAATGAGGAAACAAAATTACCTGAATTTGTTAAGTGCATTTGTTTACACAGCACAGAACATCTCGCCAAATTCCAAAGGTCTAAGTGAAACTCCTTGTTTATTTATTTATTAAGACTTTGTTTGGCTGTGAAATTGTTTTTTGTATGGAATGTAATAATATGCAGTGAAAATTAAGTCAGTTTCACCAAACTGGGTATTAAATATTTTTGCTCAATATATTTAAATTGAGTTTGGAATATTATTTATTCATTAGGCCAATATATATTCAATATATTCATTAGGCCATATAGTGTTTTGCCTCCATCCCACTCTATCTCTTGTAAAAGCGAGCCAGATAGTTCATAAAAGTAATACACAGGCTCACAAAAAATTCAGATGCTGCGAAATAATGTCAAAGTTTTCCTTTGGGACAGTTCAATTTTACACTTTAGCGGAAATAGTGTTTGGGGTTATGTGCACTTAAAAGATGGATAATGTGACATGTATTAAACTTGGGAACAAAAAAAAAATGAGAGCAAGCAATAGATCAAAAGAAAATTATTCTTACCTTGTTTGTAAAACGAACTGGGCCATTGATGGGAAAGGGGATGGCCTCGTTGATGAAAATGAAAATACAAAACTTTCTGTACTTTGCATTAAAAATGAAGAATAAAAATGTTTTTCCATTGCAGTTTAGCTCCACAGCTTATTTCTTAAAGTTAGTAACAGTGGCTGTTCCCTACAACTGGCCTGGGGCAGATAATAGCTGCCTTTGGAGGAAGGTGCTCACTTAGCTACACAGTCTAGTGGGGGAGGGAGAGAGGGGGGAAACTATCAGCTGGGAGAAACTTGGACTAGTTCCAGTGCTGTTTTCCCCCAAGCCGTTGCGGTCAGTTTATTTCACCCTAGACCATGAGACCTGAAATGATTGACTGTGGCTAAATATTGAAGCCTAGGAACTAGCTAAGGGGAAACCGAGAGCAAGCCACCTAATCGTTTGAGCGTAACACACTGACTAACCTAACAGTTAAAAAAATATATTAGTACAGAATGCAGTTTGAACATTGACAAGTTCTTGGTTTGGGGAAATTAATAATAGCCCATGTAAACGTGCTATATGACTGGCTACACAGGGGCAGTTTTATCACTGAAGCCTATGGGAGCTGATCAATCTTTGAAACAGTACAGCTGTCACCATGTTGTATTTTTGCAAAGGATCAGAAATAGAAGTATTTTGTTTGATTTGTCAGTGAGTTATGCAAAAACATTATTGGATGGCTTGACTTATATCAACTTTTATTAGTTGGTTAGTCAAGCAGTTGGTTTCGCTAAAATCACCCATTTTAAACATTTATTAGCCGTTATAGGGACAGCTGTGAAGACTAGTGTTCATGGTTTGAGTGGTCAAAATGCCTGCAGAAATGATTTTAAATAAAGAAATGGGAGACAAAATGTACTGAAACTTTTAATGTCTAATATATATATTTATACTGTATAGTGCCATATGTTACATTACTTTGTCAACTATTACAACATTAACAATATGATAAGTAAAACCCTCCTCTAAATAACTAGGCTAACTATATATTTTCCATTCATGAAGACAGTTCTTATTTCACCACAAATGTACAAAAATATGGTGCATCTCTTTAAAAGGTACTGACCACAAAAAGGAGCAATCACAAGCTATTTCACTTCAGCAGCAAAAGAAAGAAAGAAAGAAAGACGACATGTGTGCTTGCAATTTTTAAAACTGGGTTACGCTTATCACAAGATGACTATCTCTTTCTTCTAAGTCTAAAAATAGCATCATTTTCTTTTTGTCCTTAAAATATATGCTATTGCATATTTTGAAGTTTAGAAATATAGGGATTTGGACTAAACTGTGACAAAAATGTATGCAAAAACTAAATCGCCAGTGCAGAGTTAATTTATGAGCATGTTTGTTAGCATGGAGAAATATTAAGGCCTAATACTGCCCAAGGTGAATGTGCCTCTGATAGCTCAGTCTATGAACTGCACTACAGAACAACACCATCCTAGACAGCCATTGTGTATTAGCCGTAAACATAAAGTAGAATTGGAATACTGGTACCTTAATACAATGTTCCATTCCCCTTGGTACTTAAGCTCCCTAATACGAAGCAATTTACATGTTCAGCACAGTTGGGCTGTGCTGTATGAGTTAGATGTGTAAAAATCTTTATTTCAAAAAATACTAACTACAAAACAGCATCAGTGTTACATTAACTCTCTAATGTTGTTGAATGATTTATTAATAGTTTGTATACTTTTCACGATGCATATAAAACAGTATGTAGAAATAAACCACTAGTAACTATTATTAAGTAGTCATCATCGTGAAAATATTATCAGAAACACTTGCACGTAAGTATGACCCAGTGGCCGGCCATTTAGGAACCTTGATTTACAGAGGGATGGTTCGATGTTTTAAAGAGAAGCCACCAAAACATATTCATTTCTCTGGGGTAATTTCTCTAGTATCTTAATCCAGTATACCAGAGTAATACCAGAGAGGTCATTTTAGATAAACACACCAAGCATTCCCAAACCACAAATTTTAAGCACCATAAAAAGATTTGACTGCCAGTTCTTCAAGGAAATCCCTCCTCACCAGGGTGTTAATTAAACCAAAACAGACCGTACATCTTATTAGACACTGGGTCACGCTTTCACTCTCAGTATCTAGTGGCTTTTATAGATTGCTGGAGAGCTTAATTAAGCTCACCTACTATCTGAATAAACTACTGGGGACTTTGAGTTCTCATTTGGGTAAATAGCATACCCATAGTGACAGGATGTAGTTAAAGGTGCTTGCTGCCTCTACTCTACTCTGGCTATTGCTACCCAATCTCATATCTCCCTCAGTTAATATCCTTGGCAGAGGGGTACTCAATGGTACTAGAAACAGGGAGGTGAAAATGATGCCAAATTGGAGGAAACCAGAAAATCCTTTGAGGCTTAACTAGCTCTCCCCAATGGCAACATGACCATCAATGTAATCCAAATTAGGTCCTTCATTTTGACAAGAATCAGAATTTCTTTTATCTTTACCCTTCCCTTAAAGACAAAAAAAAATATTTTCCCCATAAAAAAAATCATCACAAAGAACCCAGATATATAGAGTTCCTTTCCTGCCACTTTTATCCTCTAGCACCATCCAGGGGTTAATACTCTGAGAAACTGTTCTTGACTAGTGACCATGGATGTGATTTACCAATAATTAAGTACATTGGTGAGAAGACATGTCAAGTATTGTTCTAATAGTGTAGGTACCTAATATTATACTTAAGTAAAGGTGATCTCAAAGAGTTCAAAATTTCAAGTTTTATATGCGCTCCTGCATTTGTGACTGTTCGATACTTTAATTCTATTCACATATGTCTGGTTAACAAGGAAATGAGCTCAATAGAAAGACAGGGCTTGTTTAAATTCTTGCAAGACCTGGGTGGAGTGCCTAAATAGTTTCCAAAAACTGTCACTACTGTAAACTGTGGCCATTTAATCAATATCAACCTATCACTTACTAATAGTAAAAAGTGTTGTTTGCATTCTGTGGTGTGACTGTTCTGTGCTGTTTTTGCATGGCTTTGGCTGCTAATGTAGCATAGTATTTAATTCTTTGTATGTAACTCACAACAACTCTTGTAAAGCAATATTAGATATACATGTACATATAGGAGAGACCGTTGTTATTTTTAAAATAACTTTTAGTCCTTTACTAATCGGTAAATGTGATGTTGAGCTCCATGTTCACTAGTCGACACTTCAAACACATAAGCCAGACACAGCAAGGTTTCTTGTGTTTCCCTGTTTGACAACACCTACACAAATACACAGAGCAATGAGCATATTATTTTATCATCAAGACAAAATTCAGTGACTTACGTAGATAACTGGAAAATATCCATTTGAGGTTATGCTCAATACAAAGTTGTTCTACAACACAAGAGTGTGTAATGGAATCTGCGGAATTTTTATTGTAATTACCGGTAGCACAATGTTATTCTTGCATGATGCCTCTGATTCATTAACTTACAGTTCGACGATAAAAAGCGATGACCGTGAGCATGCCACCGCTACTGTTAATACTAGGGGTTTGATCACCAGCTACCGATAATTCACATCCCTACAGGAGCATTCTTCTTACATGTAAAGGCCAGGACTGTCATTAAGTTTTGATTCACCCATAGACCAGGGACTGAACATAGGATAAGACCAAACAGAGAGAAAGTACAAATATATCCTGGGTCATAATGATAAGAGGATTCCCCACAAGCCCCCCTCAAATTGTTTTTCATTCTCTTCATTCCTACAAAAAAAAAAACAATAGGGTCACAAACCTGCAGTATGGTGAAGTTTTCCAGTACACTGTTCATCATGTATTTTTCAGGCAGTTGCTTGAGCTTGTGAACGAAGTTTATCATGTATTCACACATTGGAGATCTGTGAATTCGGTATACAAACCGGCTGTTTTCATAGTGACCAAACTCAGTCTGCAAGAAAAAATAGTTATAAAGGATTTAAAAAGGCATCTATTACACAAATCTCAAAAAGTAGACCACTCTTTCCCTTACTGCATAGAGTGTAATTGTGTTACTGCTTCTTCCAACCAAAACTAATTAAAGCTCCATGCTAATTTGTTTACCAAATGCTCTAACAAATGAAAAAAGCTAGGTGTAAGAGATACCCAAGAATACAACATGGCAAAACTCTCAGGTACTGAAACTCCTGTTAACCATCATTTGTCACCAGAGAAAAAATAAAAACAACCATATTTAATTGACTTTGGGCGAACTCCCAAAAAATGCCAATTGTCTCTAGTAAACAGAAAAATACTGTCAGTGTGTCTCAGAACTGGAAAATTGTTTTACAGTGTAGGTATGGGTTAATGGGCCATTTCCATGTTACCTTGTACCTCTGTTTCAAAAAGAGTCCTTGTGCAAAATCATTAAAAAAAAGGAGTTTTTCATATGATTTTAATGGTTTCACACAAAGAACTGTTTCGATGTTGGCAAAAGGTAGTTCGGAAATGATCTGTTAATTTCATTTGCAAAAGAGGCAATTTTCAGATATCAAATCAAGAACAGCCCACTTTGTTTTTGAGGTCCTAGACTTCTGTCAGCAACTCTGTTGTGTCATGAACAAAAGGTCAGTGACTCATGTTGTAATTTTAAACCCCATCTAATATGAAAACTCTATATTTTATACAGTGAGACTTCAACTGCACACTACAAAGGAGAATGACTATAATTCCAAATTTCATCTTACCTCCACTTTCTCTACAACTTGTTTTCCAAATGAGCAGACTTTAGTGGAACATGTTATTGTCATATTTTCATTTGACTCATACCTAGGGTGTACAAAAATTGAAGTCAATAACACAGAGATGTAAAAAAAACATATCACACTGCCAGAGGATTAAGAACAAATTTCAGTCCACTACACTGCATGAGTACAGGGAGGCAGCGTTGCCTAGTGGTTAGGGCCTGGACTTGTAATCCGGAGGTCCTGGGTTCAAATCCTCCAGGATAAGCTCCAGTCTGATAGGCCACTTAGGCTCGTATGCAGACTTAACCTTACAGTTTAAACTTCAATTAAAAAATAACAACTTACGTGCTTGAAACACCATAAAATGCTCCAGCCTCATCACAAATGTTTGTGTTTAGATCCGCCTAGGATTGTAAATGAGACAGTTCAATTTGTCAAAACTTGCAAGTAGTGAAAGCAAACACAAAAAATTAATTACAAATTAAACAACAACAATTTGAAATGAAAACATAAGATAAGAACACTAATACAAGCTTCCACCAAACACATTTAATGAGGCTTACCCAAAATTTTACTAAGAAAAACACTGGTTGGGGTCCCTTGTCATACAACTCTTTGAGACCTCCTTTCTTTTCTGGGAACTTGTCATATATTTGGCGAATATCAACTGCCTGTAATAGAAAAGAAAAGGGGTAAAACTTAGCAAACCATGCAGTCAAATAACACTTAAGCAGCTATCTTACAGTGAAAACAACTTGGTTTTAGTGATTCACTACTGAAAAGTCTTGCAAAACTCAGACCACAAATCTGCATGTTTTACAGGTTTACATTACCCAATCTCTCAGTGACAAAAAAAAACATCAGCAAGAAAGTTACCAGTAATACCAGTAAATGTAATGTCAGACATGTTACCTCAAGATGAGGGTCGCCAAGATCAGTGTTTGGGCCCAGGTGAACAAACAAGTGCTTGTGGTACTAAAAAGAAAGAATACAAAAGACTTCAATCTACTTGTTTCCATATTGAAAGTTATTGGGATATTCATTTAAATGATACCAGGTAACGGTATTGTCCTGTAAGCTCTTACTCCGAGACTTTTGGGGGTTTACCCTAAAAGTCTCAGATCCCTAAATTAAAATGCTATGATATACTGTACAGCATTTGGCAGAGGGTTTATAGTACTGTACTAACACTTACATGTACATGGCTAAAAGGACATTGGAAACTCCACCTAAGGCATGCATAAAATTATGTTGCAAGTTGATTATATCTGTACTCCTTTCCCCGTAAGTATATTGTATGCTTACCAATCTCTACAATACTATAGCTGTTAGAAATTTACAGTCAAAGAAGATCGATGTAATTGGGATACTCAGTTCGATAAAATATGCTTAGAAAGGCATGCTCAAGACTGTACATCCTTAGAGTTTGTATTTACCTTGCTAGTCACTACAAGAGCTTACACTACTGCTTGACAGCCTTATAAAGTCACTTTTTGAAAATGTGATTGAGGTTTGGGCTTGTGCCCACTATTGTAAATATCTCTCTCAAATTGATAGGTTTTGCAAGTAAGCTCTATGTTATGGTTATACCAGCAAATAACCCATAACTGATGTAATTAGAATGAAAGATAGGCTACTATGATCTTATAGAACTACATGTACTGATAGTACTCATCCCCTTCATGAACTGCTTGAACTCCAGAGATCAAGGAACGTTAGGAAAAGCAAGGGGATACCCTTACATCTTGCCAGGTGTCAAAACTGAATGTTGTACATTTGTAAATGCTGTTTGGTGAACAGATGCCTTTTCAATTTTTTTCTAATTGCTATTCATATGCTCGTTAATAGTTTGTAATTACATGTAGTTTTATTTAGAGTAGTTAATTAGGTGAAAACTGTAAGTCCAGACATATGACTCTGGGCATGTTTCTTTGGCATTTATTAATAAAGAATTCTTTTAAAGCATAATTGTGTTGTAGTGTGTTGCAAAGGAGTAATGGTGTATTACATTGTACATCAAGAAGAAAAAAACCCAAAAATTTTCACTTACAGACTCTGGGTCCATTCTTTGTTGCTCGAGGAATGCAGAGAACTCAACGAGCCGCAGTGGCTGGAATAAATAAAAGTCCCGCAGTCAGACTAATAACAACATATTGTGATGACTAAATCCAAAATTTACAAGTACCGATATGTATTTTGTAAGGACGACAGCCACACTCAAGCACTCTTTACCGACCACTAAGCCATGATAACACCCTGGCAGAACAGTATTCAAAATGTGAGGGGTTTCACTAGAGATGTTTTTCTTTTTAGAATACTCAGTGACTAGTTTAAAAACTCTCATGCCACTTCCTCAACCAGTTACATTTGAATAAAGGGTGAAAGTTTCTTAAGAAACTGTGGTGCTGCATCGGTGGGGGTAACAAGGCAATTTGGTTTATCAACTAAGTTGAAAATGTAAATTGGCCACCGTAATGAGTTAAAAAGCTGATGTTTCGAGCGTTAGCTCTTCGTCAGAGTGAACGACTCAACCACACATTTTCCCCCAAGCTTTGCACAGACTACATGCACAGGAATTTACTTTGAGCTGTGTTTGCTTCCAGAGATTGCCCATGACTTTTTTATTGGCTTGGGTGATCAGTTTGGTTGTGCTTGGAAATCATTCTTAATATTTAAAAAGCTTAGTCACAGGTCTTACCAGCTGCTGTTCGACAGATCTTGGTGGCCATGAAGTGCTTCCATGAGTGGCAAAAGTTGGTGGTGTGGAGGACACAGTACCACTACTATATGAAGCACTCCTCTGAAAAATAACAAATATTAACTTAAGACCATCAAACCTTACAGAACACTATACATGCAACCCCCTTTAACAGATTTTTGAGCTCATATATTCACAGAATATATTGATTACAGTGCAATATTATGGAATTCATACATCTAACTGCACAAATTCTGTAATTTAGAAAGGCCATAAGATAACAAAATGTACAATTATTTGTCAAAGTGACCAAGGAATAACTACTGTCAGTTCAAAATATGAATTTTCCTTTACTGATAGCTGATAGGTCGATAGATTGTGTGATATGACAAGACAATATTGGATCTGACTAATAATTACTGAATAATTTATATTGTTGAAAGAAGTCATATATCAACCACTCTCATGGAATCAAGGAAGTAAAAAAAGTTCTGTCTCAAGCAGCACTCATACATATTGACATGTAACATGGTCCATTATTTAGATCACAATACATACAACCTGTAGGTGCTGTCTACATATTGCACGCATTTACATGTAAATCATGTAGCATTACCAATCTAATGAAATCAAGGAATGTGTCCAAATTTGTATTTCCTCTTCCAGAATAAGACAACTTTTTAACAAAGCAAGTTAAGTTCTGCAAACGACAGCTGTGAAATATAACTTTGTTCAATGAAAGGAACACAGGGGAGGGGAAGAACCTACCATGTCTTCAGGGCTGCTAACAGTAGCTCCAGTGGGGCTTGCAACCGAGGCTGTGGAAACAACACTGCCAGGGACAGTGGCCTGGACTGACGGACTCCCATATGGGGATTGTGAGGCATTGTTGAAACTTCCACCCACTTGCTGACCTGTACCAGATGGCCAGTATTGTTGCTAAAAGAAGACCAAATATTACAATGTTTAAGGCAACAGTTACACTTGATCAGTGAAAGTTAGCAATGGTTGGTAGCAGTAAGTCTTAACATGTAATTACTCAAGGGCTTTGCATGTACATGTATAAAAAAAAGAGGACCTACAAAAAAAAAAATGATTATCATGCATCTAATTTTGGGATAAAAGAGCCCAACAGTAGTTGCAGAACATACTTGGCCATGGTATCCTGGGTTTTCGTTGTTAAAGGAGGGCATACCAGCTGCTGCTAAAGCCTTGCTATGAAGCACAGAAGCTGACACGATCTGAGCTGATGACATTGATGCCATGGTCTGCAGGGCTTTATCACGAGCTGCCTGATCCTAAATAACATAGAAATATATAATTATTTGTTTCACAAGCTCTTTTTGAGAAACTAGATTTATGTACATATTCTTTAGAAAAGTACTGAAAAAAATCATTTCAAAAATTCTCAATCATATACCATCCATATTACAGGAAAATATAATCCTGCTTTGTTATAGTAATGTTTTAAAGCCATAAGCCACAGATCCCATTCTTTCAAAATTTGTGGTAATAATATGAGATAAACTGAGAAGTGACTGACACTTCTAAAGATTAGAATAAAATCCAATGCAAGTTACCCTCAATTAGCTTTACACATTAAACCACAAACCTTAATTTTTGCGTGCACTTCTCTCGGTTTTCTCCTGGCTAACACCTGTATGTGACTTGAAACCTATTAATAAACACAAATAAACAAATTAACCAACCTTAAGTTTGCCTTGAATCTCTCTTGCTTTTTTCCGTGCTAAGACTTGAATGTGACTGGAAACCTAAACAAGAAATAAAATCCCAAATAACCTTACTTGAACTAGCTGAACCCTATCAGTCCCAAAGTCGAAATATCAATTTTCCTTACAGATTTCCAGTTCTGAGAATTCGATAGCAAATTGAAGATTATTGCAGTTGTTAATTTCTGTTGTTTTGCTTGAGAATGGTTTCACATGGAAAGAAAAAAAAAGTTTTAGATCTCATTTTCCACAAAATTCATGTGTTCACTAGCTTGTCAATATTGAAAATCAAGTGCGAAAAACCTCAGGATGAGCATGTGCATAATTGACTCAAATTTGGAAACAGAATAATTATCGGTGGTAATAAAAGACCTAACCTAATGTTGTACATACAAAATGCAATTAGCACACAAAATATCTTGAAACTGACAATGGAGCTTACTTTTGTCTCTATAACCAATCAAGACTTGAAACAAGGCAAAGGAAAAAAAGACACTCATGTACATGTACATGCACAGACCTTTGTCAGCCATAAGACTGATACATGTAAAACAAGTGATCAGAAAACAAACCTTCAAGCCTGGTTTTACAAGCACATAACAACCAGGGTTCGCACTCATCAAGAGAACAACATTTGTGAGCACCATGCTACTATGCTACATACATTTTACTCTTCGTACAAAAATGAATTTTACATCAATTCAAGGAAGCAACAATTTCCAAGTATAACTTGACTTTGTCATTTTAGACATAGTTTACATTTGTAAGTTTCTATTATTTACTGTTTAGAATTTCTAGCTTTGTTACTATCTACATGCATACAGTCTAGCTAAATGACCAAAAGGCTGCTTCACTACGACTGGCTAAAATTAAGGAAGGTAACAAGAAGTATGATTTCCACAAATGCATCTTTATTCATTTATAACAAATTATGTAATATCGAATGCAAAATACAAGCTTTTTTTTCCCACAGGATACTCTCGATTAATTGATCGCTTAGTGAACTATGTGTAAACACACCAGTATCCACAAACAAACAAAAAAATTAACATGAAGAGATGACTATTATTCAACATGTGTGTTGCCAGTCAGTGTGTCACCATCAAGCTCAAAATAAATCACATAGAGTACGAATCATATTCCAGAATTTTGTCAATATAATTTTACTAACATTGCCTTTTTCCGAAGTTTAATATCTAATATTTTTTTAATTACCTGTTTTCTTGTTCTTGTTTTTCCAGTTCTCAGCTTGATGTATCGAGCTATCAACTCATTTCGACCTGGTTACAAAAATAGAGGAAAAGTGGAATTAATCAGTCTTGATAAATACATACTAGCTTACTGTCCGAGATCACGTACAAAAACTGGTATTAGTATAGAGAGTTGTCTCTTGATATTACTTTTTTATTCAGAAAAAACAAAATGTTAATTCTTCTGTATAACTAACCAACATATATTTACAACAGAATAACCACAGTTTTGAAACCCCTATGATTTTGAGTCACTAGATTCCACGTTTTCCTCTTGATTACACTGTCTCATTGACTACACAAGTTGACATTCTACTACGTTCTTTATAGTGCGGCACTGCTAACAATTCCAGTATGTTGTATATACATGTATTTAACTTCTAATACCAGTATTCTTAGCTACTAGCAGGGCATTTGGTGAAAGGATTAAACTTGAATAAAGAAGCAGCAATTATTTAAGTTTAATATTCAAACTTTACCAAATCTTATCCTTGACAAGGTATCTGCGGTACACCTGCACATATAATGTTGTCTAAACTTAAACTCAAATATGTGTTATTGACCTGCGAATTGGTTGTAACAAGGAAAAACAATGGAAAATGGGTGAAGAACTTTGACGTTTCGAGGTTACATGTTTTTACATATATCTCGATCCAAAACCTTAAACAAATCAAATCTTAAACCAGACCTATCCCAACAGTTGAGAAGAAGTAAATGCAACAAGAAACACAGTTAGCAAGCAAATTAAAGTAGGTTGAACATAAAAATGGATCAGAAAGAAGAAACAATAAACAAACTACAGAAGCTGTTGTTCCACTCAACAGGAGAATCAACTGAATGGTCAGTCAGATCAGTGGCTTGTTAAAATAAATAGAGCTATGGGTTGGAATCAATTTAATAATTTGTTTAATAGCCTTAGATGGTGTCCATTTGTTCATATGCAAAAAATTGGCTTACAGAAAAAGAAAAAAAAAAAAAACCTGTGTCATCTATAAGCAATGCCGGGGTTGAAGAGATAAAGTACATGTAGTCAGCAGTAAGCCATAATATCTCAAATTTTAATTAGTCGTATTTCCAGTAAAATTGTAAAACTAAATAAGCCCACAGTTTATTAACAAAATTTAAAATGTACTCTCTGTGGCGCATAAATATGATCGTAGAAAAATTGAATAAATTTTTGAGTACAAACTCAATATCAAGTTCTTTATTATTTGACTCACTAAATAGGACATGTTCCTGATTAAACAAATTCCCACCCCCAAACACTCAAACTGAATGGTTTTCTAGTTTCAAGCTCAAGTGTGCTTTAAAAACGAAAATTCCAAAAAGAATTTACCAGTCTGTTTGAAAAAAATAAGCAGATAATTTCATACTTTTTAACCAGCTTTGTTAAACCACTGTAGCAGAAATTTATTAAATAAAAATGCGTACAGAAAGAAAAGAAAAAGGAAATAAAGTTATTATAAGAGGGTCAATTTTAACATGTTATATTTTACTAGCACCACATTTTATAATATTCAATTAAAATTACTCAATATACAACACGACCAAATACTTCCATGTGGCATACTAATCAGGATATATATTAAGGTCTTTGTTTCGTGGAAGACAAAAGTTTGAAAAATTATGCCACATAAAATTTCCCTTTGCGGTACCATTTATAACTCTATAAACTAAATATGCACTCTGCCAAAATAATTAACGTAACAGTGTTATAAAAGCAACGAAAAACACATGCAGCGGATTATCACAACTGCAAATGAAGACAGAAAATTCGCTGAATCTATTAAGATCGGCATCATATTTGATTTTTGACTCACTAAGCCTCTAAAAAATTGATAAGTTGGTTTTCTACAACACAAATTACGGGAAATTGACGGTCTACAGCGATCATGCAACCGCTGTGGTAAAGGGTTAATGTAAAACTGCGAGATACATAGCGAACATATTTCAAACAATTGAACACGCGTAGCATACATTTGGAGCGTAACTGAGCATTCGTGACATCTAACACTGTTCAGGCTGATTTCTAAGTTCGTGGGCGAAAACCGATAAGAAGCCTTGAAGTATGCTAACATTTTCATGAACTCTGGCGAGCCAGCTGCCACGCAGGATCGGGGATTCGCGTTGAATGCCAGTAATGTAGTTATTACAACAAGAGATCGCCGTTGTTCAGTTGATATAAACAACCGACTGTCCATTCCATGCCTTCGTCGAAGAAAGGTATGTGCTGTCACAATTATTCTCTATTCTTTACAATGCAACCGTTTCTCATTCTAGAAATACTTTCAAACTGACTGATATAGTTAAGGGACAAGTTATCTTAGCAAGTGACAACCGTTTGTAGGCAGGTTTAGGTTTCCGGGTAAAGCAATATTCACACAATCGACAGTTGAAGAATTGCACAAATTCGAGAAGAATGCATTACTTACCGTACATCTTGCCTTCATCGGAGAGAATGATTTTTCGCCGGCCACAAGGCGGGTAGATAGCGAGTGCCTCCTGAAAGGATTGCTCGATATCTGGCGACCAAACTCCTTCGGCATCATTGGCCATGTCGACAGGGCTTTTGGTCGCACTGCCTTCGTCGGCCGAGTTGCCCATTTCGAGGTCCTCGTGGTCCGAAATCTTGGCGGCTTTGTGTAAAACAACACTAAAAATATGACTCTTAACTGGAGGGAAGCTCCGACCACTGTTTATACTAGCCGTGTAGACTTCTTACTGTTGCCTTGATCAGTCGTTCCGGAAGCACAAGTCTGGAAAAATGAGAAAAATTCGAACGATTCAACAGGCCGATGTAACATTTGACGGGGAAAATCTATCAAACAAATTGAAATCTCTCATACTTTCGTGCAACGAACCTGACCTCACAGAAGTCTCCAACAGACAAAAAGTACGATAGTTTGCTCGTTCCTCTAAAAATCACCTGGAATTAGCAAGTTGCCCTTTGCTTGAGTGAAAACGTAGGCCAACAAAGAATTTAAGGAATGACACAACTATGCTCGGCGCGCCCACAAAAGACTTGCGCTATTTCTCCCTAGAGGGGGTTTCATGACATTTCCTTTCGTCACCCGCCATCTCAAGAAGAATTCGAAGCTCGCTTGGTTCGATGCCCAAACACGGGGATAGAATTCTAGGAATGTTTTCTTTAATACAAAGGTCTTCAAATCATACTTAATCTTATAAAATATTTTTTTCTTTGTGATTTTTGGAAAAGAGGATCAATTTATGGCTTGTTGCGGTCAGAATTTCGCAATTTAGCTTCTGATCAAATGCAGATTTCTCTGTAGGCCGTTGCTTGCGTTTGGTGGATACACAATAATGTATCCACCACGTCATTCCACGCATATTTTAAAGAATACCGAGTTGTGATTGGCTCTCGCCAAACACACCCCATTAAATTGTCAAGGACACACGCGAGATTGTAACACACACGTTCGTTCTTTATTTTCACTCGGAAGATGGCCTTTGCAGACAATAGATTAAATTTGTCTTGAAAACAGCCGTCTCCTACCTGTACAGTTTAAATTATTTATTCTGCATGATAATGCGATTTTAATTTTTGCACACGACTTTACTGGCATCCCGGTACAGGAGCAGGCCATTTTTTTCCTGTCATGATGTTTAAAACAAGAGAAACAACGATAACTGCGTACGTATCTTCAAACGTAAACGGCTGCTAACTTTTGCTGGGATTTATTATATTTCAGGGCAAGAGAAAGACCTTAATTTATGATCACTCTAAGAAATGTTCGCTACTTCTGTGATCAGTAATTTTATTGCAAATTAAGTGAGTGGCTAGTGAGTGAGACAGGTGATTCCTCATACTGTGACTTTATACTTTATTTGAAAAAAAAATAATGATAAGAATTGTTTGAGCTAGAGTTTATTTCATAACCAATGTTCGCGGCAAAGTCCAAGATGATACTCCACCTGCAGAACTCGTGGACAATTAACAAACGCCTCAGTGATTTTAATTTTTTCTTTGCGGAGTGAGAGGTTGTCAGTTTTCAAGCCTGATATTGAATTCGGTGCCTGTTTTGTTATTGAATTCCTTCGCTCAAGTCTGAATATTGACTGATTACCAACTTAGATAATTGAACGAATTTTCCAAAAGAGCTCACAATTGCGGACGGATGTGGTTGATTGAATAAACAATTTACGGAGCAAGGTAGTCAGGCTCAGCAAGAACTTTATCTGAAAGTGCTTGTGGAGAAAAAAATTAAGAAATCATATTGAGGCCATCCGAGTCTCTTTCCTCGAAAACAAATAAAGCATTGAAATATTGAGCTCGCGTGTTGCAGTCAGTTATTTCATGACGCTATAATATACTAGCAAGTTGTGACAAATCCGCCTAACTGTTTACATGATCATGTCACGTCAACCTTTGATAAGATTTGATCAGTGATTGATGCATGATCGGCAATTTTTTTCTCCAATCCTCGATTTTTCGAAACTCCAGATTGTAGGAAACAAAATTCGATTCGTTTTCCAGTCCAACAGTTATTTTACCTCCGTTTCTCAAACCAATTCTTGTTTCCCTAGGAAGTTCAAAAACTCGAACTGTGTGTTGTGTCTGTTGCTTGTTTGCCTACTTGTTCAGTAAATTATTACAAACCGGTGCCATTTGAAACTGATGGTTTTCGTAAAAGACTGCTTTTGGTAACCCAGTAGCTGACTATCCATTTATTTGTTATTTGGCTGTGGTATGAGCCACCTCAGCCTGCAGTTTTCTACATATAGCCCTTGAAGTCTAACTGGGTACTGTTGATAAAAGAACAACTAATAAACTCTGAGAAGTGCTTTCTTGTAAATAACGTAAAGAGGCTGAAACTACGTGCCAAGTGGTATGAAATGTAAATGCGGCGATGTGGGATTGCACATGCCTAAACATAATTTTGGCTAGACAGAACAGTACTTACATTTGCCGATTTTGGCGGCGGGCATTCCCATCGATGTTAACTATACCCTTGCACATCATGCGTTTTCTTGATATTATATAACTGCAGATCATACTTACCCGATCACTCGTCGAAGATTTGTACTAGGCAAGCAATTTAAACTCACTGGTTATGTTATTTTTCCCGTAGCCTGAATCGAAGACTACAACGGCCCAGCGGAGGAATTTCGGAGATACTGGCTTACAAAAGGCGCCAATAACGGTTGCCACTCTTTATTTATGGTTATTATATAACGACTATGCCAGGATGAAGGTTCAAGAGGCCGCAGAAATGTCAACTTTCATTGTCAGGTACTCAACTGAGACATTTGTCATCAAGTGATTGATCAGCGAAAAATTAAAGAATTGTGTGTAAGTAAATTGTACAGGAATAAATGAGGAGAGAACCTGACGGCTAAACAGTCATCTTCAGTCAGTACAAAGTGCTACCTGTTTCACAACAAACATCCAACGCACGTTGTGCAAGAATCGCGGTTTTGAAAACCAGTAACTTCAAATCATTTTAAACTTTAGAGATCCACCGTATTACTAAACTCATTATTATCAATACAAGGGAAATATTTTAACTTCTGACATAAAAGTACAATGCATCATTTACTATTATATTAAATGAGAGGTTAGTTATTAAGTGTAAGATTTTGTCTCATAATTCAGCATAAATTGTAAACATAGCTCAACTTAACACATTGTCTGTGTATACCTTACATAAATATACTTCAATAAACTATTTTAATTGTTCAGAAACACTTCACGAGGGCGCAGGTTACAACTGAATTGGATGTTTCCTATTTTCTCCCAGCGCTTCTCTTTAAATTTCCTTTATTTTTACGCATTTCTCATCTCGTACGTCAATGAATTAAGCAACTAGCTGTCAGTGCTACGCCAGTTCATGCATTGAACTTGTCTCTCTCTCAGATTGATGTAGCACTGAGTGTCGTGTTTTTGGAGACTCACTAGAGAGTGTGTCAGTTTTGAGTGAGGGCACTAGTTAGTCACGCTATGAGGTGGAACAAACCACTTCTGGAATGAACAGTACATTTCAAACTAGTCGAAAACAAAGGAAGTACTTTGCAGCTTTACAGCTATAGTGGAATATGGCATATCAAACGGAACGAATAAGAATTTTTAAATTAATAGCCGGATTAAATTAAAAAAACTTAGATGGCGACATTAACTGTACCGTTGAGAGGCTTCTCAAGCTGAGATATAAGTCTGTAATACTTAGAAATCGTCTTTGTTCCTAAAACATGTACATGTATTTAGGATTTTTTTCTTCCTTTTTGTTCTAAATAAATGGAGAGTTTAATTGCATTGTAGGTCCAATATATATTTCATTGTGACTTTTTTAATCTTAATAAAGCTTTAGAATAGTACTTTTCGCACACGGTGCTCTTTCCGGACTCGCATTTCATTTATTCCAATTTTGAACTTGACTAATTGCAAAAGTAGAAGGGATGAACCGTGAAAACACTTAAAATAGCCAGCAGTGTCTTGACCCTTCAAATATAAAAACCGAGCTCAGTGAACAAAACAGCTTGACGCATCTGTATTTGGAAGAAATAGATTCTATAGCTGGGTCTGATCAAACACGGAAATCTCTCAGTTGGAAGAAAATATGTGGCTATAATTAGATTCTTTGAATACTATAAGCTGATAACAGCGGCTCAGCTGTACTATGTTTGCGTAGTTATGCCTGTTATGCCAAAAATGTTTTCTGATCAGATTACTTTGTAGGTCACTGAACTCTACAATAGATCTCTAATATTACAATTCCTTCTCGTTTCCTCCTCTGAATTCCTCGAGCTAAATAAGGTCAAAGCGAAAAAATGTAAACATTGAGAGGGAGTAATGATTTTTCTAGTAAAACTCCCATGCAGTAATATGGAGGATTGAGGGTAAAAGCTGGCTTACCCACAAGTACTGCACTTTAGTAAAAGCTCAGAACGTCTTAACTAATAATCCTTTTGTGTTAGCCTCAGAACAGGGCCGAGGGTCAAGGCTAAACAGACGTGGACGTAATAAAACGAGAAATGAAAATCAGTGATGAATTCGTGTTAGAATCAAAATGTGCCATTTTCCATCATTGAAGTTGGCCATGGGGGAGTTGGGGGGGAGTGATTCGGTTTCTTTATTTTAAACGTGCTTTTACATGCCAAGAGTATACAAAGTTTTCAATAAAATAGCAATATCTGCTCAAGTACTACGTTGAAGGCTCGAATCTCCTGATGCAAAGCCCCTCCACTGATGCAAGACTCGTACAAGGATTTTGTGGGAATAATTGACACCAGGTGGATCTCATGGGATGTGTGTGAGCTGGGTCTAAAAGCAGGCAGCAATTTTCCAGACTGAGAGACAGGACCGAACTCAACACCTAACCGCTCTTCAGTACAATGGTTGCAGCTGAAAAACTAATTCAGTTCAGAAAACGTCCGAAATGTGTAAAATGAGAGACTGTATTCCAAAAATAACTACATAGTAGGTTAGTACTCGAATTTTTTTCAGATAAAGTTCAATGAATCAGTTTAATTTTATTTCATTTGTAGGTTTTATCTTGCTGTGTTTAAGGCTTTTAAGCTTCATAGCGAAGTTTTGAAAGTTGCCTGAATAACTGAGAGCGATCTCAACGCGGATTTCGTTACCACAAAGAGGACAGACAACGTTTTAGTTTGTCGTGGCCGCTATGTGATTCATAGTCCTCGATTATATTTCAGAATGCCCTGACAATACTATTAATTTCAGTTTTTTAGATGAGAGGAACGTTTGAAATTAATTACAGTTGGGAAAATGTTCAGTATCCCATGATTAGCTTCTGATTACAAGTACAAATTTTGTTCTTTTAGACTTTTCCTCACAGAGGCAAATAAGGCTAACGAGATAACCTGCGTAATGGCCAACTCAACCGTCTACGGCACAGGCCACGAAGGATAATTTCACGACTCGATCGTCTTTACTTTAAAAGAAGAAAGAAAATATTCAAGGCCAGATTATAAGTCCTAAGTAAGCCATGGCTATAAATGAATGCCACTACAACCTTAGCCCAGGCATTCTCTCATGTTTGCTAACCTTTTCAAGATGGCCCGGCAACCTCGGCCCCAGTAGCAATCAGCCTTTCCTTCAAGCGACCATAAAGTAAATTGACTCTCCTGCTTACGCACATAATAAACGCAAATGAAGGTCTCTGATCAAACTATAATAAGTCAATTTTGAATATTGAAAGGCTGGCATAGCACGATTATATTAACAGTCCCAAGGAAATTGAGGACGATGTATCGATAATTTTAATGAAAGTTGGTTTTCATAAGAAAAATCATATGAAAATTTACATGAAAGGTTTTGCACGAGGACTCGTTTTGAAACAGAGACAAAACGTAACTCGGAAATGGCCTCTTCATCTCTTGCATCAGTTAAAGTAAGCGGAAATCCTTGCTCTCTCTGTTTGTTCGCTCAACACGCTCGCTGAACACTTGGAAAGAAAGTATGCTTAGAGTAGCATTTTCATAATGATTTTTTGGTTTGCCATTTTATTTGTTTCGTAATGTAGAAATAATAGCTTCATAAGTGTCAACATCAGTGTGATAAACTGGTTATGGAATCTAACGAGTGTCATACGTAAACTGATACCATAAAACCGTCCACAGTCACTTTCTAATGCAATTTCCTGTTATGGGTAACTTGGAACAATAAAATGTCACATTTTTAGTTTACTGCTAAGGTCACCTTAACGCCATGGGCGTACCTCTGACGTTCTCGAAAAAGGCATTATATGAACGCAGCTTCATAAAGCTTCAATTTGTGCATCATCGCACGAGTAACGGTTTTTTATTCTGCGAAATTTCGTAGAGTGCATTAGAGTACTCCATTTCCCGTTCCAGACTTTCTTATTGACTGTGGTCTGATAGATCGTCCACATCTAGTATATTGCCAGGAAGGTTTCTCATTAGCTGATCTTCCAAATCTTGTTATTGACTGTAGTCTAATGCATCGTCCATATCTAGTATATTGACTGGTAGGTTTGTCATCAGCTGATCTTCCAAATCTTGTTATTGACTGTGGTCTGGTGGATCGTCCTTATCTAGAGTATTGATTGGTAAGTTTTTTGTTAGCTGATCTTCCAAATCTTGTTATTGACTGCGCTCTGGTGGATCATCCATATCTAGTATATTGACTAGTATGTTTGTCAATTTCTGATCTTCCAAATCGTGTTATTGACTGTGGTCTTGCAGATGGTCCCTATCGGGTATATTGCCAGATACGTTTTTTATTACCCGACCTATAAAATTTTGTTATTGACTGTGGACTGGTAGAGCGACCATATCTAGTGTATTCATTGGTATGTTTGTCATCAGCTGATCTTCCAAATCTTGTAATCGACTGTGGTCTGATAGA
>OMLO01000733.1_pt1 | contig 23020 bp, 30 predicted proteins | sample 1674811 | NCBI WGS metagenome assembly OMLO01 (sample SAMN06265003, study PRJEB25207) | coral metagenome | isolation source: Coral host | place: Mexico:La Bocana,Puerto Morelos, Mexico | collected 2008-11-13 | reverse complement strand
TGTTCTTTCTCCAACCATCATTGTCAAACAATGCCCTTTCAGGGTGTTCTTTCTCCAATCATCATTGTCAAACAATGATCTTTCAGGATGTTCTTTCTCATTTTGCATTTCTGTCCCCACCTACTTTTGATTTGAGCATTGTCAATAATCATTGTCAAACAATGCCCTTTCAGGATGTTCTTTCTCCAACCATCATTGTCAAACAATGCCCTTTCAGGGTGTTCTTTCTCCAACCATCATTGTCAAACAATGCCCTTTCAGGGTGTTCTTTCTCCAATCATCATTGTCAAACAATGCCCTCTCAGGATTTCCTTTCTCATTTGTGTTTGTCCCCACCTACTTTTGAGCATTGTCAATCATCATTGTCAAACAATGCCCTCTCAGGATTTCCTTTCTCATTTTGCGTTTCTGTCCCCACCTAGTTTTGAAAATTTGAGCATTGTCGATAAATCATCATTGTCAAACAGTGCCCTTTCAGGCATTCCTTTCTCATTTTGCGTTTCTCTCCCCACCATCCTCCCTCTACAATACGGGGAAGTAAGTAGTCTTTCCGTTCCACCCAAACAGCTGGGACTACAACTTAGCTGGTCAACTGGAATACTGGTTTGCCCCAAACAGTTTCCACTAACTAGTAAAGTAACCCAAACAATTTCTCCACAAAAGGGGCATTTTAGTCTGTAGTCTCCGGGGGTTACACCTGTAACTGGGTCAAGACGAAACAAAATCTCAATAATTTAACCAATTACACCTGCCAAACATGTCCCACAAACAAGAAAATATTCATTCCCATCTTCCCTCCAAACTGTGGGGGTAAGTAGACCAGGATATTTAAAATCATCTAAGACTTTTGAATGATAAGTGATATTTCGTCATTGTATGTGGTGTGCCACTTTCCAAGTCACAATCATAATTTCTGGCACCACAGGCACCCGTTAAAACTATGTGAGTCACAAACCAAATGTCAACCACTTACATGCTAGACTTTTCCTTCACCTAAGTTCAGAATCCCTACTCCATCATCCCAATTACCACCAGCAACATCACTGTCACAGCTACCACTGACATGAAACCACCATCATTGCCAATGTCATCATCACTAGCATCATCATTATCATCATCATTGTCATCACCATCATCATCCCGACCATCATCATCATCATCATCATCATCATCATCATCATCATCATCATTGTTACCACCATCATCACCATGACCATCAACATCATCCGCCAACAACCATGCCGTTCGCCCTCGCCCAAAAAATCCCAAAAACTTCAAGTGAGCATTCACAATCTTTGGTTTGAGAGCACACCACAACAGTGTTTTGATGTGTGAGTTGCAGTTTGGTCGCAAAGAAAACACTTGATGATGTGACAGTGATGAGACGGTAGGGTGTTTTTTCTGAATGATGATGATGAGCTGCGATGACAATGACAAATGACAATGAGGGCAATAGACCTTCCACTAATCCAGAGGCACTGGGGCCAATTCAGTGCTCACAACTCAAACACGCTTTTTTTGCAAGCATATATGACCAGTCATTGCCAGCAAGCTTTTGCCTCAGGCAAAGGTCATTGTCAGCAATTAAATAGACATGTCATTTAACATGGCAAGTCATGATAACTTTAACATCAGACTTAATTAATTTAATAAGTCAGCTAGGATTCCAAGTTTAGTAGCCTAGTCGCCGACGGCATCACTACATATCATTGTCACCGCAAATCATTGTCAAATCAGATTGTCAAGAAGCAAAACATGCAGGACAAAACCTTTTCCTCACTGCAGCGCTCCCATCTCAAAATTTTGCAGGCAGGCATTAAATCTTTAGCTGGCAAATCAGCGAAGACCGGCCTTCACCTTGCACCTGGAGCATCCCTTCACGGCAAAGCGGCACTTGGAGCAACCAAGACGAGGTTGTGAAGGCGAAGGTGAGCCAAGTGCTAACGTTGGTGCATCAACACTGTCAACTTCATCATCTTCTTCAGGCTTTTCCTCCTCACCATCCTCTCCAACTTCCATGCAAGTCTTGCTTTTCTTTGCCTGTTCCATCTCCTTCTCCTTTTCAGCCTTCTTCTTTGCTGCAGCAAGCTTCTTAGCCTTAGCCTTAGCTGCTGCCATTTTCTTGGCATCTGCCGCCTTCTTCTTCGCTGCCGCCTTAGCCTTAGCCCGGGCATCTTGCGCCTTTTTCTTGGCAAGTGCCTTTGCTGCCGCTGTTGCCTTGTCCTTCTTCTCCGAATCATCCTTCTTCTCAGGCCGTGTCTTTGCTGAAGGCCTCTTCATCTTCACTTCGGCTGCTGGTTTCTTCTTTGAATCTTCAGGCTCAGGTGTGGCGTCTTCAAAGCACTCAACCTCAGCAACAGGCTCTCCACCTTCATGCTCATCAGAATCACCCATCGCCTTCTCTGGTGAATCCTCCGCCTTCTTGGAAAAATTAGGCCAGTAGGCATCCACCCCACATCCGCCCGACATTCTGCGAAAAGCCTGAAATGTTACTGGTATTTTGAACCTGAAATAGCAGCTAGTTCATGACAGCAACAGTCCACATGACAATGACAGCCTGACAGTGACAGTGCAAAAGACAGTGAAGACAGTGATGAACATCAACGCAACAATTCCAGGCGCAAAAGGTCTGATCCTTCTGATTAAACCAGGCAAAAAAACTTTAAGCAAGCCTTGACCAGTCCAAAACTAATTTAAACAACTTTTGGTGACAAGAAGTTGCAAGAAATTGCTGGCTTACATCCTTTTTCTTCCATCGCTGTCCATTATATTGTCCATTTTCACAACCAGACCCTCAACCTTCAAAATATAATCTCATGGTCCCAAGCCTGAAACACAATGCTTGCAAGGGTTCAGAAAGTGCAACTTGTCGTTGATACGATTTTCTTGGCCATCATCCTGAAACGGTCGGCGCACCAAATGCCTGCAGTCCTGTGAAGAATGCCAACACTTCCCATGCTTAGTCACAATGATCCGCTTTGCTTTGTTCATACCCAACGCACCTTCCTGACCTTCATTGGAGCTATTTGTCCGAAGGATAGGAGGGTCTGATGCTTGATCTTCATCATTGTCATCATTTTTCTTTGTATGTTTTTTTTGCGAACTTGTTATTGTTATTTCAACAGCATGGAGCAAACCATGCATCCCACAGCTGACGAGGAAGAAGACAAGCGCCACAATGCATGAGGCTTCCCCAAAGGTAGCTCCAACTGCCAAAGTTGCAACAAGAGCACACACTCCTTCATGCAGAAAGGATCTCATGAGTTGGATCAACAGCACCTTTGCTAGGAACTTGAGTCAAACAGCTTCAATTTTTAGTGTGTGTAGTAGGCTGCGTGAGGTGAGGGTTTAATACAACGTCGCATGTCTGAAAACAGAAATAGCAAGTCCAGTCAAGTTAGTTTGCATCAAGCATGATCATTTTCCTGCCATTCGCCACCAGGGCTGGGAGTAAGTCAACATGACAATGATGACAATGAAAATTCAAAAATCACACTGGCTCTGCGCCTACAAGCAGCACCTTTGCAGCCAGCAACCAAAGCACTCAAAGTGAAGCAACTGAACTTGCTCATTTTTTTAAAAGTTGTCTGATTATTCATTATTCGATGATACTGCATGATGGGCCCTGGCACTGTCTGTCTAACAAGGGCTACTCCGAAGCCTGCTGCAACCCCCTGCCCAACCAACAAACTCTCCGCAGATGTGACTAACAATTTATTATTTATAATAATTTAAGACGAGTCAGTTGTCAAATTCAAATGGAATCTGAAAAAACAACATGAAACAGTGATGATTAATGGCCATGCTGGGCAAGGACCTTAGCAAGCAGTGTGGCAGGGACAGTGTTGTGACAGTGTTGTCACATCAACGTGACTGGGGCTGAAACCTCTAGCAGCCACACTCTAATCTTCACTCAGAATCTTCTTCCTCCTCAGTCTCTTCTTCTTCTGCTTCATCCTCAACCTCTGCCTCTTGCTCCCTGTTCTTTGGCCTTTTTTGATTAGCACCACCTCTGCCGCCTCTGCCTCTGCCACGTCCTTTCCTGCCACCTCCTTTGCCTTTGGTGCCATCCTCACCTGGATTCCTTAGTGGTTTTTTCAACATCATCAATGACAAATGTTAAAAGGTAACATCAATCAAAGTCAACTGAGACATTTAAAAATAACTTAAACCGTTTTTGCAAAGGCTCGCCCCCGGAGGAGGATGCGGACCTTCACTGAGCGGCAAATCCTTGAGCACCTTTGCCACCTCTGCCTTGTAGAGTTTGCTTTGGCAGTCCAAAAAGCTTCGGAGTGCAACTGACTCTGCAGCCTTCATGAACCACTTTCGATGCTCTTCACTGTAGCACATGCACACGCACGGCACACTGCTGCTCAGCAAAGGCATGATTGACCATGGATCTGCCGCAGTCATGAAAATGACTGCCTTTGCCTTGAACCTGTGCACCATCTCTTTCCTTGCACAATTTTTGAAGACAGTTGGCCAGGAAGTTGACAAACATGACACTACTGGAACAGCCTGAATGACAATTTTACATATTTAATTTAGCCAGGTGGCAGGAATTCATGTGACATCACATGAAAATTCAATGGCTCTGCCTCCTCTGCTGCAACATGGTCATCGACCTTGCTGCGGGAAGGGTCCTTCACCAATGCATTTCCCAAAAGGGTCCTCTTCAGGGACGGCTCAACTTTGGTCAGTTTGCTCAGATCTGGCTTGTTGACTTGCATCAAGACATTGCTGGCGGTTGTTCCTTGGTGCAATTTGTTTGCTCTATTCTGCCCCACCACGGTTAAGAGGGACCTGCCCGCAGCCACACAAGCATTTTCAAGCTGAGCAAGGTTGAGACACCCTCGCTCTTGGGATACACCTGTTGCGCTCTTCTGCTGTTTCGCAGCCCGAACCGAAGTCTCATTGTACACTATATGAAAGCGCTTTTGAAAAGGCTTGCTGGTGTTCATAAAAGATGCCCAAAAATTGCTTTGCAAACCATCACGGCCACCGTCAAGGAACAGAAACCTTAGGAAGCTCATGACGTCATGACCAGTAACATGTTTTAAATGAGCATTACTAAAAAATCAAAGGCTGACAAGCTTAGTGGCACATCGGAATCATCCATTCCTGGCAGCTTCAGTGGACTGCTGGTCCAATCAACTTCTCCATTCTCAGTACGGGTACTCAGGCATGCCCTCACGCAGTTGTTGAGGTGGTCTTTGCGAAAGGGAACAGGACTGGCACAGCGTGCACCAACCACGAAGCCCACTTGACAATGATACAACATTCAATTAATTATTTGTAACATGAAAAGACAGCGAAACCTTCATCTTGAAGAAATTCACTTTCCGACCTCAACTACTGTAATAATGAGTTCATTCTTTGAAAATTGTTTAACACTTCAACATCAACATCATTGTCAACATCGTTGTCAGCATCATTGTCAACACTGTTCGTCCTCAAAATTGAAAGCAACCATCACTAAATCTTTGTTTGCATCCATTTCGTTCTTAGCCCGGAATCACAGTAATAAAGCAAACTCCACATCAACACAGCATTTGCATGATGATAGGTTCATGCATCACTTTGTGACATGACTCAACACAAGTTGTTTCCATTGATTTGAAACCAAGAAGTCTAAGAGTCTCACTTTTTAGATTTGGGTCAATGCCTTCACTTCAACAAGGTTCTGAACATCACAAGTGTCAAGATTCAGCATCCACACTGCAAAACCCAAGCCTTTTTCTGTTGATGTTCTCGCCGCTGGCATCAACCTCATAAATGAAAAGCACACCATGCTCACTGTCCCCTCGGAGCTGCATGAAGGGACAAGCACGAAGCTGGTCAGATATCTCAGAAGCAGCGTCTAAGTTGCCATTGACCGCTGTCACTGATGAAGCAATCAAACGTCGAGCATCCTGGACAAATTTTTCTTAAAACTAATACAGACCAAAGCCCTCTAAAATGAACATGAAAACAGCCAAACAATGATGACAGTGATGGTGGGATTTCAAAAAAAATCATTGATTTTCACGTCTTAAATCAAATCAACCCACAGTCAGCCAGCTGGAACTGACAGTGAAGTGAACTTGAGGCTACTATCGACTCTACGTCGTCTAGCCGGAGATGACAGTGATCTTAGTCTTACAGTGAGCAGTCTGACAATGATGAGTTACCGTTAGTAGTTAAATTAGATTCTGATCTGATGACAGTGACTGACACATGTTCCAGCCACATCCTCCTGGGCTTCTTGCAAGACAGACCTGTCTGCTGTGGACAGCTTGGAGATCACTTCCACCACCTTTTCTGAGGGAATGCTGGATTTCAAGACCGCTGTGAAGCCTTAGTTGCCAGCAAAACTTCTGAAACTACAGTAACAACAAAAGTTATTTTAAAAAAAGCCCTGCTTCCATTTGAGGGAAGGCGCTTTCTTCCAATCCATCAGAGTCTTTTTTCATCATCTCATCGTCCCTGCCATCTGGTTTGCCGGCTTCACCTGCACCTTTGAGTACCTCCTCCCACCTGTCCTTGATGTCTGCGTGTTGCAGGATGTCAAACACAGAACTGTTGTGCCGAAGCCCATTTCGGATTGGACCATCAAACTTGCATTTGTAAATGAAGTCTTCCATGAACTTGAAAAAGACCTAAGGCAAGTTTCAGGCTTGATTTTGGGGCATACTTTTCAAATTATTATCTTCATATCTTCAAAACTAAATGAAATCAAGTCAACTTAAGTCAGGAAATCTGATGTTAAAAAAGTTCATGTGTTTTAAAGAACCTCACCTGGGTTGCAGGATGCAAAGCGCCAAGCCAAGTGAGATCAGCCTCTTTGGAAGCCTTTGATGCCAAATCCAACTCGCCTTCCTCCAAAGAAGACCGCAACTCCATCAGCTCTTGGCTGAACGGCTTCCCGCCGGTTGCCTTTCTGTATTCAATGGGGTCTGAGATGACCTAGGCAAAATCATGGAGGAAAAAAATTAAACCTGTTTGCTTTGTTTTGACGAAATTCAACAGCATCAGCACCAGGTACATCGCATCATTCTCATGATCTTAGGCACATCATCCTACTTACTAAAATGCTTAGGCACAGCATCCTACTTGTGCCTAACTTAAGGCACTGAGGCATAGCATCCCACTTGTGGTTCTCAAGCACAGCGCATTAAATCATCAGTTTGATTTGTCAAAGATCATTGATAAAAATAATTCATCCTTGAAACTGACAAAACATAATTGCTGTTCAAACATTGAATTCTAATCAATCTAGTAAGAGGACTAGGAAAGCCAGTAAGCTAAAGATACATGATGGAAAAGGCACCTGCTTCACCTTTTCCAAGTCTTCAGCTGGCATGATGCCAGCATCATCCACCTTCACGATCATCCGGTCTTTTGCCTCACGCTTGAAGAGCCACACATGCAGCAACCTTAGGCCAGTGAACCTTTCCCTATCGAAACCCGAACTTGAACCACACAGTGAATTTTACTACAGTGACGCCGCAAAACATAAAGTAATAAACAACTGATTTTTTAAAATGACAATGACAATTGACAGTGATTTTCAGTGGTTGGAAGAATGCAAACACTTGGGCTGACACCCCTTCTGGCCAGACCGACCACCGGTCAACGCTAGTACACTGAGCTCCTGTGCTTTCACTCCTCCATTCAGGGTCATGTCACTGGCAAACAAGATGATCCAGTGCAAGGCGGGCTGCCCACCTTTGGCCGCCACTTGCATCATTGCCTCAAGTTTATAAATCGAGTTGAAAGGCGACGCCTTTTTTCCAAAGACTTCATCACTCAACAAGAGCATGTTCCTCAATGGTGTCTTCGCCAAGACTGTGTCCCAAAGACGCATGGCAAGGTCAACGTAGGATTTGGATAGCTTCTCACCTGCTGTCACCACAAGGTTCTGAGAAAACCGGTTGTAAAGCTCATCTGACTTCAAGGGTTTTCCGCTGTTCGAAGCTTCCTGGTCCTGCTTGAATTGGCCAAGTTGGTACAGGCGCTGGATCTTAGTTGATGCAAACTTAAGAACTAATCTTAAAAAAACAAAAAATCTCAAACAATTTGAAGGGGTGAACATGAAAGTAAAACACCGGAACCAAACCTTATTATGACTTATGATGACAACATAATTAATCCAAGATTCCGTCGAGTAGTACATGGTGTCAAATTGAGCACCGATCATTTCTCGTTCTTTCCCTGCCCGCCAGAAAGCAGATTCTTCTGAATCAAGCCTGACAAATGTTCCGATACAACTCAGCCACTTCATCCTCCACTCCTGCTCAGACCTTCCAGCACGCAAATCCCTAGCTGTCGCCAGAATAAAGGCGTGGTGTTCTTCGTCAGGAGAAACCCTTTTCAACTGGCCGGCGTCTTTTGGGAGCCAAGAGGAAGTTGGGTCGGCAATGACAGTGATCTTCAGCGGTGCTGGGTTTGCAAACGTGTAGGACATGAGGTACTGCACCTTCAGCACATTGGGAGATAGGCAGCAGTAAAAGCTTAGATCAGATGGTTGTCTAGTTTTTTGTCAAAACTTTATTAATTATCATCATAATTTATTAAATCACTGTCACCCCCATTTCATGATCATATTGAAAAAGATATCAGCCTTGATCAGCCAGCCGCCTTACCAGCAATTTAAATAGGACCTTGATCCTCGTCTAAGGTACTTCGCCATCATGAACTCAAAAAGATATAGTTGATACATGTCATGAGCTTTAACTTGGTGGCATGACATCCAAGAAGTAGGGTCAGGCTTGGTGACTTAAAATCAAAGGGGGTAATTTGAAAACAAAGGGACGTATCAGGTGTTTAGACATGAAGAGTGTGGCTGGCAAGACAACTGAGATGATGACGATGTGCATTATTATGATCCAAAGGTTGTAACTACTGCTACCGAATGACACCAACAAAAACCGCCATTCCCCCAAAACCGTCCGAGCCACACTTGTTCTGACAATTGGCACTTTGGGTACCACAGTCCAAGACCACGCTATCCATGCCACATTGATGCCACAAGTGTACTCCTCCTTGTTCTGAAGCTTGTATTCAAAGTCGGCCATCACCAGAGGCTGCAATGAAGCACCTTCCCTCAACTCCAACGGGCTGGCATTCACAATGCCGCTGAATTCAGGGTGCCTCAGTCTAACTAGAATGAATTAACAGTTTTAAATCCAAATTATTATTATAATAATACGATGAATTCAAACCTAGAAACTTCATGATCTGGTTCCATGCTTCCAAAACTTCAGCATAGTGCACCGCATTGATGGAGAAATCATCTTTTGGCGCATCTGCTTCTACTGATTTAACCCTGCTTTTAGCCTTGGGCGCGGCCTTGTCCTCAGACTTTCTCTTGCCCGGCATCACGTCCACAAGCAAGATGACAAGGGGCTTTGACACACAGAAGTTTTGATCTTGAAATGACAATGAGAAAATTTGGAAATGACAGTGAGTGTGACAATGACTGTGGGATCTCATGATGAGTGGAGGTCAGGTCAAAGTTCTTATCGACAGTGATTTTCAAACTTGAATGGCTGACAATGATTTGATTTAAGTTAAGCATTAAAGGCTCTGCAGGCACGAACGTTTTATATCCTGCATTTTCATGATATCATCCATCATCCTGCTGCCCGACGCTGTAGTCATCAGCATGATATCGCACGACCCGCCAAGCTTCAAAAACAAAATAAACCAACGACTTACTACAATTAAATTTAAATGATTGGACAAGAAATGGCCGAGCTGGGATGGATTAGGATTTACTTCTTCATCATCCCTGCAGCAAGGAGGGCCCGCTTCATCACGAATTTCAGCACAGGCAGAGACATGGCATTGCCGATCATCCCCCCTTGAGCAGTCAAGGGCACATCCTTGTCAAACTTCAACTTTTTGTAGTCAAAGCCTTGAAGCTTTGCCAACTCCGGCACTGTCAAAAAACGCCGCTGGCTAGTCTCCCAAAAGCTATTCTTGCCTGAGCCACGGCTCTTGGTGATTGTCGGCACCTTGTCAATGGTAACTTGTTTCTGCTGCCCTGCACTTGCATCAATCACACATGGAACCTCACGATGATTCACATTCTTCTTTGCAAGTTCTTTTTCTCCCCACTTGATGTTACGACGCAAGGTTTTGGCCAGCTTGGACACCTTCCAGTCAGTGATGCAAGTCAGTTTGAAAGTATTTAGATTTATAATTCAAAAAAATGAAACATAATAAATTAAATAAACAAGAAAGCAGGCCAAGCCACATCAACTTTGGGATGATGACCACGTTTGTCCAAGAATTTTGAGAGGCTGACGGCTGTTGCTTTTTTTTTCAAATTGGGGGGCTTCATCACTTTTCCCTTCACATTCTTGATGCCGACAATGTAGAGGCGTTTCCTACTTTGGGCTAGCCCAAAGTGCAATGAGTTCAAGACCACTGCTTTCACCGAATAAGCTTTAGTCATTCTGTCTGAGAGAACAGCGGACTTCAGCTTCTTCATAAACTTATTGTAATTCTCCTGGACCCGAAGATGTGCATTTAATTTAACATCTTGAATATCCAAGCCTGAAACTTTCTGAAATACGACATCATTGTCAAAATATTAAAAATCAAATAAATTAAATTCAGTGCTCAGATGACAAGACTTCGGCACTTTATGTCAAAAAGTCGAAGAAACCAACCATTTCACTTTTGTTTTCACCCCCCTCCACCTTCTGCCGCCCCTGCTTGAAGCCACAAACATTTTCAAGGATAAACACAGTGGGTTGTTTGGTGGTGATGTAGTTCGCCACTGTTCCACTCAAATCTCTTTTATCTTCAACACCCTTCCTCTTGCCCGCACTGGAATAAGGTTGACATGGAAATCCACAGCAATAGACATCTACGCTGCAGTCTGCCTTTCCTGCTGTATTAAACAACTTCTCTGGCCGCATTCCTGGGGATGTCTTTAGGTGATGACGAACAATTGGATCATTCTCACTTCCAAATACCTTCTTGAAATTCAGCTTCAGCTCTTTGGCTGCTAGGGTATCAGTCCCCAGCCCAGTGCAATCACTTCCAAAACGAAGAGGAGATGCCATTGAAGTGACTACGTCTACGTCACTACTTTTAAGCTTCGAGCCCATCACTGTCAATCAAAAAAATGGTTGGTGTTCAGGTTCTGCTGTCAAAAAGAAAGACAATGACACTGACAATGACAAGTTGACAAGGCTGACTTTGCCAATAATTGTCACTGAGGTGACTTACACCATTAAAATTTCAGAAATTGGAGGATAAGATTTCAGATCAAACGCACTGAAACGTACACCTTCCTAAAGGTAATTTTTTTAGCCAAATATACAATGTATTATTTGCTGCTCCTTGGGGTTGCCAACCCCACTTAGCAGCAAATCGGCGACGCGGCCGAGTTGCTGCCCCCATGGTGTTGATTTGGTGCACCATGGTTTTGATTTGGTGGTTGATGGGGTTGCCAACCCCTTAAAGCAGCAAATCAATATCATGGGGCACCAAATCAAATTTGTTGTGCTGCAAATCGGCGACGCGGCCGAGTTGCTGCGGGGTGGGGTTGGCTACCCCATAGAGCTCCAACTAATACAACTTTTGGGGTGGCTCTTAAGGTTCTATTTTTAGGGGAGCAGCAAATCGGCGACGCGGCCGATTTGCTGCGAACCGTACGTTTGTATATTATTTTTGGGGGCGCAGCAAATCGGCGACGCGGCCGATTTGCTGCAAACCGATTTTATTTAATTAATTTGGTCTGACTCTGACCTCAGTGTTCAGTTTTGAAATCATAATCGCCAGTACCTTTTCCCCACAGGAATCTCCAGGCTCCCCGCCAAGTCATCGGACAATAAGTCCTTTGGCTCCAGCTCGACTAACTAAGCTGACTAATTAACATTGGCAAACATCGATTGCCAAAGCAAAAGCGTGTTGTGAGAAGATGACAGTCTACACCAGTCTTAAACTCACATCATCTAGATTTATTTTTCTGACTTATCAAGACTATCATCTATCACTAAATTTGTTCAGTCAATTTAACAAAGTCATCCTGACAAAGCACACCAGCTCTGCCGGATGCTTGGCTGCCACCTCCATTCAACAAAGCCCCTTGTTGTCAGGTAGTTATTTTGTTTCAAGCCCTTCTTCTCCTTTTCGGTGACCAACTTGATGCAATACTTCGGGAATCGCTTTCCACTCTTGGATCCTGCCCTCATTTCAAACTCAGCATCATCCACTAACTTCCACCTGCCTCTGATAGCTCCTCTCAAAATTCTCATTATGGAAGGGTGCTGGTCTCTGAAGGCTGCTGAGGTGGAGACGAAGTGTGGTGTTGTCAAGTTAGGCTCAAGACGTAACCAAGGACCATTCCCACTCTGCACCATGTCCAAAGACACCAAGAGTGCCTTTAAAGTGACAATGGTTGACATGACAATGACAAATTGAAACCCAGTTAGTCAACACTATAAATTATATCTTCGAAAACTTGTTAAATTTCAGTTGAAACACCCCTTTCAACAAAGCCAGCCAAGTAATCCGCACCCCAGGTTTAGACACATCATTCACCACAAAGCAGGAGGCTGTCTCAAGCTCATAGACTGGTTTGCTGCCACACCTGTGCAAACAGCTTTGAAACCAGTCGGAATTGGTGATCTCAATGTCCACAACGCTGTGGACATGATGCCCTTCCAACAACTCCTCCAAGGTCTTGCGGCTTTCCTGTCACTGATTGTCGGGTGAATTTAAAATGGCCGAAAAACCCTAACGAGAAAACAATTTAAAACAATCTAAATCAAACTGAGGGTCGGTCACAGCTTTTGTTATTCTTTCATGTTTGCGTTTGGCAGCACCATCGTTCTTGAGCTGGTGCCCCACCATTTCTTGGACCTCCTTGGATTTTAACTTTTCTCCTGAGAGTAGTTGATTTGAACGTTGGGCCTCAAACCTACGATCATGAGCAAGTTTCTGCAACTTGCCAGTGTGCTTCTCATGTTTGCTTGTCCATGCAGCCCCGGCTGCTGTTCTTGCCTTTTTCTTCAGGGTTTCAAGGTCATGGCTCTCAGAATTGCCATTGTTGTTTTGCTGGCCAGTTTGTTCCATTTGTTCATTGACATTTCGACGTCTTTTTTTCAGCCATGTGGTGATGGATGGCTTAGACTCTTGGAGCCTTTTCAGTTGCCTTTTCTCTGCTTTCAGGCCTGAAGAGAACCTCAATTTCTCGCCGTTTCGAGGTGGCTCAAAGCCTTGCCTCCACACCTTCATGGCTTTCGAAGCAACTTTTTTTTTCCACTCCAAGGATTTCCTCATCATTCAGCTGAAAAAGTCACAAAACGCATCACTGTCATTTTTTTGTGAATCCTTAAATTCAAAAAACTAATCCTGATCATCACTGTCAAAAGTTTTTGTGAAAACTCATCATTTGGTTAAAAACTCTAAACATCTTAAAAATTAAAACCATCATTGTCAACAAATTTAGCGTGGAATTAATTAGTTTGGTCATTGAAGGTTTCCAAAACAAAAACTAAACCTCATCTCACTGTCATTATTTTGTCAATTAATGACATTGAAATTGACAATGATAAGTAGAAAAGGACAATTGCAACCCAACTTCTTGTTTGCCATTTCACTCAACTGCCGTTCTGCACTTCGCCACATGTTCTTGAGAAGGCCACGATTAGACTTCTTGACATAGTTCTTGGTGTTGAAGGCGAAATCCCTCTCATTGTCTGCCGTGCTTCCTGCTGTCAAGGCCAGCCCGCGAGCAAGGGCTGCCAAGAGCTCACCATTGGCATGTGCATGAGACCTTTGTTTTTTGATCACACTTTGCCTCCATGCTTCCAAATCATCACATGATTCATCTAAAGAATCCCTGACTTTCTTTGCGGTGCGGGCATAGTCTTTGAACTGCACCTTCAGCTTTTCAAGGGGGATCCTGAAAGTGCAGGAGATTTTTTCAAGGTGATGTGCTATCGCACTCTCGCTTGGCAAGGATGATTGGAGGCTAAACACCTCAAAACTGGCAATGGTCTCATAGGACGGCATTTCCGCTTCGATGGTGGAAGCCGCTAGGGCAACAAAAGCCTTCATTCGGTCGAAGCATCTGTCGATCATCCCCTGGTCCACCATGATGGATCGAATCCCTCCCTTGGGGTCCGGCACCAAGTGCGCCGATTGAAGCCACTCGTGCACAAACTTTGAGTAACCCTCACTTCTCAACGCTCCTCGTTGAAGAAACAAGAACTCAAGTCGGTTCATGAAGCCTCGAATCATTTCAGGTATGGCAGCGACGTGGACAATGCCATCATGGGCTCTGATCACTGCTGCCTCCTCATCCCCGGCATCTGCAAGGAGGGCAAGCTGAAACAAGCTTTCACCATCCACTCGTCCCAGGAAGTTCTCGGCCGCTCTTCTTGGCTTTCCCTGTTGTCTCAAGAACACTTCCTTTCAGCGCAAAGCACCACGGTTCCAAATTAGATATAAGGGTCTGTCATGAACATCCATTGAAATCATCATTGTCCTCAACACCATCATTTCATCATCATCCTTGTCTCCTTTCACTGTCATCATCACATTATCATCTTTGATCACACAGAAAAAAAGAAACAGGTTGACTCTATCAGCAATGTCCTTGGCACAGTTGATCAAGGCATCGAAAAACATGCAGAAGCGACCCAGGGGAAGCTGTGTGCTTGCATGCCTGTGTTTGGCACTCTGAAGGTCCCGTATCCTGTTTGCAGTGACAGGCTTCAACAAGCTCTGGCGGACCTCCGCAGTTTTGCCAGGGTTAAGGATAAGATTATCTAAAAAATTTGTCATGAAGCTTATAAAAAAAAAATGTTGAATCTAACTCAAACATGTTTTATATTTTTTACACGCCAAGATACATATTTCCTGAAGATGTTTTTGATAGCAGGACTGTGCCACACTGTGCTGACGAAACTCGCTTTGCTGCGGATGAAGAAGCTGAAAGTGTCATGCAAATAGGGGTCGACATTCCAGTTCTTCCTGGTCAGCCTGGTGAAAGGCCAGCGGCAAAGTCACTGTCAAATCTTTAAAATGAAACATAATTTTGATGATTCTTCTAATCACAACCAAACATGCATGAGATTGCCTGGCTGCTGCATGGCATCGGTCTCGAAGCCTTACCGACAGATTCTCAAAGTAAGCTGGCTCCTCCGAGTGACCACCCAGAATTCGAGCCACCTTCAATTCATCAGCTGCAGCATCAGTCGTAAAGATTTCCTGTGGGAAGCAATGGACAGGACAATGATGACAATGATGACAATGAATTTAATTTATAATTTACTGATTATTTATAAAAACTAAACTTAAATCTCTTAGAAGCCAAGCGTCAACTTTGCTTTTAACAGCTTCCAAATCCTTTATGCTCAAAAGGTTTTTGGGACCTGTCCATCCATCAGGTGGGTTGGCACGTTTGATCATAAAGCTTTTCATCAACCTCTTGGTTGTGATTACCTCCTCAATCGCTCCAAGCCTCGTGGTCTTAAACCCGATCAATCCATGAGACTTTTCTAGCGAAGATCCAAACACAACGCAATACCGAAGACTCATTTTGTTTCCTTGCAGATCTTGACTCAAGGAAATGCACTGGGCTTCCTTGAATTTCTTCAGCTCCCAGTCATGAACAGCCTCTTTCAAACACCAAAGCATTTTCTTTTCCCTTGTTCTAGAAGGTGCTTCTCTGAAAGCTTCGGCTTTGGAACGTCTAGCAAGTGCATCAAGAAACTCCTCTTGAGTTGGACAAGTTTTTTTTTCTCTCTTCACCCTGATTTGATTGATGGGGACTTTCAGGATAGCAGCTTGATGCTTGTCAGTCTCTGAATGCTCCCGAAGCCGTGAAGGCCTTGTCTTGGATGGCCACCACCTAAGTTAAGCATCATTGGCCAATTGCGGTTGACTTTTGTAGTTATTATTATTATTTTTGAAAACTTGTACCAATCAGCCGAGAAACACGCCGCAGACACAACAGCAGAATCCACCATCCTTCCCTTTTCGAATCCAATCCCCAATAGTGACATGCAAACGCTGAAGCTTTGCATCATTTTGATCACAACCAAGATGGCTGTCTCCCTTCTCTTTGGCAAATGGACGTGCTGGCAGCCGGCCATCCAGAAGAATATCTAAAGGGTCTGTCATTCGAAATAAGCAATGGAATTGCAGCAGTTAAAAAGTAATTGAACAAATCCTGCCCAGAGTTCATCATCATCCGAATTATATTTACTGTAGCTGTCATTAGCTGGTTCATTATTTTTATGTTCTTTTTAAGTTTGTAAATCATCCGTCTCAATGTGGATTGAACTTTTCATCCCTCACCCGGACTCTCATAATGCAAAACAGCTGAAGGCGGTTGCAGTTAAGACAATGACACTGATGACTTGGCAGGCTCAACCATGTAACCAGCCTTGGAGAGCACAGCATGTTTTCTTGCACTAGCGCTCGTGCTGCCAAGTTTGAATCTAAACTTGATTGGATCTACATGCAAACAACGATGAATTTTCAAATGCAAGTAATCGATCTACATTCATTGGTGCTCACCATCATCAGGCTCTTCAAGAATTTTGGGTGTGGCTTCAAATTCACCAATGCCAAGTTCACGTCTGACTTCCTCAGGGACAGGTTTCCATTTGTGAAGGTCTTCTGAAGGCACCCAGACTTGTGAATCCTCATCCTCTAGGAGCGTCGTTCCATCATGTGTCATCCAGTTCTTGTAGTCTGGCACTTCCGGCACTTCCAAGCTTGGGCCCACCTTCTGGCGCTTGGCTGAAGGGACATCCGCCATTGGAATTTGTGGCTCCAGGTGTCACTCCTTGAGCACTTTACCCTGCTAGAAAAGATCACCATGCAAAGACTTCAAGGACAAACTTCAACTCCCAAACAAATTAAACTATTCAATCAAAGTGCAGCTTCAACACTCAGAACCTGGGGCGAAGGCATCAACAGTCTGAACCTGGGACGAGATGGCCTGAATGACAATGATGACAATGATGATTGACAATGATTGACAATGAGACTAAGTCCATCATACTCAAAATTAGTTTATCGGTGCAAGAACGACTAACCGTTAAGCTCCCTGCGGTTGTTGCAGCAGCTCCCTGACAAAGTCAAGATTCAATGTGAACCCTATGACACAAGTTGAGCTATTCGACAATGATGAGCAAGGAAAAATTTGACAATGATTTGACAATGATAAGGAAGTCAAGTTTGACAATGACAATGAAGCTTTTGCACACGCCACTTTTCCTTCCACTGCAAGCCGGCCCATTGATTTAATCCAGAATCCGATATGACAATGATCTGCTGTTATCCGATTGACAACGACTGATGCATTTTTGCATTTTGAATTTAAATGTGAGTGCCGGCAAAATATGGCTTTGCATCTTGCAAACCACGGCCAAGCCCCACCGGCTATTATAGCATAATTAAAAGACATGACCAATTTGGCTTAGCTTCTCAGACTCAGATGCTTCTAAATGCACAACTTACTTTTGAGCCTTCTAATCTCCCAGTCACAATTATTGGCCAAGCCAAACGCTGCTTCTACTCAGATAGCTCATCACTTTGGTTCATCCCGTTGATGAGGGTTAGATCTTCACCTAAGTCTTTTGGTACATGGGATGCTGCACACTTAATGTACTATAGGAACATCATACCCAGTTCAACTGCCCAGACTTTTGATTTTCAATTTCATTCCAAGAAACAAATCGACCTCACCACAAACCCCGCTGGATTCTCCAAGACTTTGTTGGGGTTGATCAGCTTTGACCTCACCATCACTGTCAAGGCATGGTTGAGTTGACACATCAAATCATTTTAAGTTAATTGATACTGCAAGGATGTTTAATACTGACTTGCTCAATCTGATTTTAAAGGCTGAGCCAAGATTCGCCAAGCGAACTGCCCTCAGCTTGCTCATCGCATACAAACTGAAGTAGAAGTCAATGATGCCAGCTGGAATCTGCCGGTCTTCCAAAATCTCAAGCCTCAATCAAATAAAGGCTATGGAGGAACCCCTTGACAATGATGACAGTGATGAGGGTGACAGTGATAATTAGACTCTGACTCTGAATGAAGGTTTTTGAGAGTATATTTAAATTTAATGACAATGACAAACCACCCAAGAAAAAAAAACAAGATAGAAAGAAAGCAACTTAAGTTGATAAATTTAATGTTATTGTTCCGCAAGCTCTGAAACAAACTGCACCAAACAAGCTCAGCGTCAAAACAGGGTCACGGCTGCTGAAATCGCTCCATTCATCACCATCACCACCACCTTCCTGCACTTCATCTTCAACTTCCACCTCCACTTCCACCGCCTCTTGTTCTTCATGACCTTCCTCCTCCTGTTCCACCTCCTCATGTTGTTCTTGTTCTTCACGTTCATGACTTTCCTCCTCCTGTTCCACCTCCCCATGTTGTCCATCATCTGACCAGGCTGAATGTTCTTCAGGAAGCTCGGGAAGTTCTTCATGACCTTCCTCCTCCTGTTCCACCTCCTCATGTTGTTCTTGTTCTTCATGACCTTCCTCCCCCTGTTCCACCTCCCCATCTCCTGCCACATCTGACCAGGCTGAATGTTCTTCAGGAAGCTCGGGAAGTTCATCATGCCCCTCCTCCTCCACCTCCTCCACAGCCACCACAGGAGCAGGCGGAAGTGTCCGGCGCCTCTTTGGTTGTGGAAAGTGCTTCTGAATCCTGCTCAGCAAAAACCCACACCAAGGTCCACTGACAATCATCAAGAATGGAAAAGCAAGACTTCAATGAAATAATGTGGTGACAAATCAAGGCGTGATTGCATGTGACAATGATTTTCTTAGACAAGTGACAAAGAGCGGCCATACATCTCTTCCCAAATCTCTAAGGCATCATTTGCGATCTCCAACAATTCACGATTCGGGCAAGGATACCATTGTCGTTTCTCCCTCATCTGCTCTTCCCACCTGACCGAACAAACACCCAGGGCTCAATGTGTTTTGTTTCTACTTTGATGATGATGATGATGATGATGATGATGATGATGATGATGATGATGATGATGATAATGATGATGATGATGAGGTGCCTTATAAAAGATGCTGAGGCACACATTTGCAGGCAGGACTGATGGAAGACAAGGCACAAATCCATCTCACGATCCTCAAACACTCTGAGGGCTTGCTGGCAAACTTGCTGCCAGTCATGGTTTTGCGACAATGATGGGAGGTACAGCACGGCATCATATCCAAGAGCCTGACACACCAATTCATTCATTGTCAACTTCATCATCAACAATAATCATCGTAATTCTTAACATGGATTTTTTTGCCACCCAGTAACTGTCAGAAACGTCCATAACATAAGACTCATGGCAGGTGCCCTGTGGTATCCGCTGGCACAATTCACCAGAGCAAGGCTGGCGCTTTGGTTCAGCATATGTTCCAAGGCACGAGGAGCATTTCGATGCTTGAACACCTGGCATATCCGGTGGACAATGGTGATGGAAGTGACAGTCAGTCAATCAATGAATGAGCGAAGGAAAGGATGGATGAACAGCACAACAAGCAGCAACACAAGGAGCATCTCAGCCAAGGGACTGATCGCTGCGTAGCAGGAAACAAACCTGGCTCTTTTCCCCCACGCTCGCCACTCCTGATCATCATCATCATTTTCAACTTCAATGAATATCTTAATTCACTGTGAATAACTGGCCAGTAAATGCAACTCAGGATCTCAGATAAGAAGAACAGCAAATTGTGAACTGCTGCATCCACCATGAAAGCCATCTCTGCTGGAGATCCCAAAGACGAAGACGAAGACTTTCCTTTCGAACCAGCTTTTCCTTTGTCTTTGCCTTTGCCTTTGCCTTTCCCCTCAGTCGGAGCTAGAAAGACAATGAGATGACAATGATTGGACAGCATGAAAGTGCAGAACAAAACTATCTGCTTGAACATGATCAGCATGGAGCCAAGAAGCCTTGACTCGATTGACCCCCCAGGCAAGAATGACAATCCTGTCTGGCCATGGCCGTTTTTCATCCTCTCCATAAGTGTTCACGTTTTCAATCGCCTGTCAAAGGCAAGAGTTAAAAAGCTCACAGCTAATGCCGGTTGGAGACAGTGATTGACAATGATGACAGTCAGTGGTCATGCACCTCATCCCTGATCTCTTCAAGCTTCAGTTTGTGAGACCTTCGAGTCATTTTCCTTTGTAGTTTGGAAACCCAGCTTGCAAATTGGCCCTCAGATAGAAAGACAAGAGCACTGGAAGTCGTTTTAATTGTAAGTCGAAACATTCAAACTATCATGTGACTTGAAAGGCTGAGTTGGGCCAAGGTTCTTTTCAATGATTGAACTGCAGGACCTGTAAATCCAACCGCTGGGATTATTGATGCGTCCTGCCCGATATGCACTTTCGAAACGAATCCTTAGTCTCTTCAGAATGTTTTTGAAGTTCAATTCATGCTCGAAAGACTCTACTACTATAAAGCAGGAACTGCAGCCAAGTTTCCGCACCTCACCAGCTTCCTCGGAGTCCACAAGATAAAGCAGGTACAAGGCCTGCTTACCTGACCTGTCCAAATGTGAAAGCGTGTAGGCAAACTCTTCAGGCAGCTGGTTATCAACTGCAGATTCGGCCATCAACAAGCTTGTTGGCGATAGCAGGTTGAAGAAGTTGACAGTGAATTGGTATTAAAGCTAATTGATGACAATGATGTCTGGATGCCAAAACTTGAAGTGGAACATTGGGTCTTAACAAACTGTTGACGATGATGATGTTGACGTGTGATCCACTGGCGAGAAAAAGGGCGACTTTCAAATGCTTTGAGAAAAACGGCAGCAGCATCAATTCAATAAAGACAGTGAAAGTAGACACGGCAGCAGACTCACCGTAACCCGGATCAATTGATGAAACCCTGCCCGAGCCTTGCAAGGATTCTGCAATCTTGACAGTGATTATCGGAGTCAGTCTTGACAGTGATGGTTTTGCCTTGGCAGCACAACATGTTATCACTTATTACCCAAAAGAGTCTTATCAACAAGTCTTTGGCAATGCCTGGTATTTGACAATGATTTCTTTTGAGACCTTTTGAGTTTCAGTCCCTGGGCACGGCAGTTGGCAGTCCTGGTGGGGGTCAGTCTAAACAAAAACAAGCGCATCCAGCTGTGACTGAGTCAATTGACAATGACACCCCACACCACCCCAACAAGGTTTTCACGGACACATGCTGGGCATGCTTTCAAAAACCACCATGTCATCGCGACCTGGTCCGAATCATCTCAAAATTGCCTCCACCGTTTCAATCGCGTCTTCGCGATGGGATCGCCACTTACTGGAGACATCTTGCATTCTTCCAGGGGAACTTCTTCCTCTCCCGGCCATTTTGCCTGCTCAAGATCTGGTGCCATGATGTAACCTTCGATACCTTCCATTGTAAACTCATAGGTTGAGTCATCACTGTCACCTGGCCATGAAGCTACAAGCATTTGTGGGAAAACCAATCAACAGCTTCAACAGAAAAGCGTGAAAGGAAATTTGACACCTGGCCTAGACGTGTGAATTTTGGGTTGTGGGCTGCAACCACCCAGAGCCGTCCATCAAGTGGGATGGTCAATCCATAAGTCCACTCCGTGACCTTCGACAACGAAACATGACAAAGGACAGCCTGCTTGCAGACTGTGGCTTGATCAAACCTTGTGCGGTTTCTCCCTCGCAGTTTTGGTGCCACTTCTCTTGAACAAGATCGCGGCCAACCTGACTCAAGAACTGCCAAAAGATGTCAAATTAAATGGTGGTTACTGACAGTGATTATTACTGTTACTTCCTTGACAGTGATATTAGCTGGACAAGTGGACAGTGATACAGATGGACAGTGATACAGTTGGACAGTGATAGGCAACCGGAGCTGTGGGTTTCTCACCCAATGCTTGTCCCCGAACTTCCAGACATGCACCTTGCCATTGTCTTTCCTGCCATTTCACAATTTGTGATGATTCGTTGACAAACATGTTCATTGAACAACAAATCAATTTTTGCAGCAGTGCAGTACAAGTCTCATTTCAGAAACTGGGGGTAGGCCGTAGAAGCGGGAAAGTCCAAGGCATTCATGCTCCAGCCTGGACAGGCTGGCCAGCAATGCGAACAAGTGAAGGCTCTGACTCAGATTTCTTACCTGTACAACCAACATCAACCAAGGAACACTTCAAGACGTGGAATCGGAGACATTGAAATTATCATTCTATCATGCAGAGACCCCAAAAGGTTCTCCGCCCGATCCGCTGGATCAAAGTCAGGATCGCTAGACTCCCCATGTCCCTCGAACTCAGAGTGCCACTCAATTTCTTCATCCACCGCTGTCATGTCAACGGTGGTGTTAGCGGCACTGCTTGAGGCAGCAGCCATACTCACAAACAAACTCAAAACACAAACCAGTAAGAGAGTAAGTCAACTTGTCAGCTTGAGCAGAGACAGCAAAGGATCACAATCCAGTCAACGGACACTGATTGACAATGACCACAAGTCTTGGCACACCGAAGTCTGACAATGACAATACATGGAAATCTCTTCCACCAAACCAAAGCTAGGATGGTGAAAAAAGTCCTTGTCATCATCATCATGGCCTCAACCCAGTTCAAGGAAAGAGAAACATGGACACCTCAATATGACAATGACAATGACTCTGACAGCTGCAGCATCACAGTGTTCTGCAAAACCCCGAAATCCCCTTCTTGGCTCGCCAACGAGTTGACTGGCGCTGAGGTAGGACAGTAGGAGGGCCAGCACAGCAACAGTTTTGAAACGCAAATCAAAAGCAAACACTGAGAAAGGAAATCCTGGAAAGTCATCATTGTCAATTTATGGAATCCTCTTAAAAATGACAAAGGGAACAATTGACAATGATTTGACAATAATGTTAAAAGTGTGTGGAATCAAAATGAAAGGAAACAATTAATTCTGACTGATGACCATAACACTTTTTCAACTACTAACTGGGTGGATCTTACCTTAAATAGGTGGGGACAGAAACGCACACATGCTAAGATCCACCCAG
>OMLO01000732.1_pt1 | contig 23027 bp, 13 predicted proteins | sample 1674811 | NCBI WGS metagenome assembly OMLO01 (sample SAMN06265003, study PRJEB25207) | coral metagenome | isolation source: Coral host | place: Mexico:La Bocana,Puerto Morelos, Mexico | collected 2008-11-13 | reverse complement strand
TGACAACAGATGAAACAATTGTTCCTTGAGGGCCTTGTTTCACAGCTGTGATACCAATAAGGCTCATAACTGCATCATAACTGCACACACACTTTTTGTCAAAGGAGTAAACTTGCTCTAGTCTCTCGATTGCCTGGGGGATCTCTACTATGATCAAGGTGCTAGTTTTTGTGTGAAGTCCAAACGTCTCTCCAAACAGATGCAGATGCTTCCAATAGTCTTCCAAACTACATGTAGTGACACTAGTGACACACACAAAGAGTACCTGTTGAGGTGTCACCGGTAAACAGAGTCCCATAATCAAAGCAGATGCCTATTGGCTGGGAAAACTGGGCTTTACTTCCATCTCTTGTGCTTTTTCCATTGCCAACTACAGCAGAACATTGCTTTGCTGTAGGTTTATAAGGCTTGATATACAAGTCTCCATTGTCACTTAATGCAAAGGAATTGTCATTGTAGGTGGTTAAACTGTGTACTTTGTTGCAGAGTGAACCACCATTACTCATAGACTATCACTATCTTCTCAGCCGAGCCACCATTGTCATGATTAAAGGTACATTATCATCGTGTGCAGACACATAGACCACATTGTTCAATGACACTATCCCATAAAGAAGCGCAGAACTTAGCTGAAGAGATGACATTACAGTTCCCTTTTGAAATGAAGCTGCACCGTGAATGTTGAAACAAACACCCCAAGATTCCTTGCACAGCTCTAACAATAATCATCTCGAAAATAATTTCACCCGACACTCAAGAACGTAAGAGATTTTATATTTTAGGGGCTCGGAAAGTTAAAAAGAATATATTATTGAAAGTAGATCGGTGTTCCCTTGTTCCCAACAATCTACTCAAGAGTTCCCTTGTTCCCTGAAAATAATTTGAAAATATCCCCTGTTCCCAAAAAATAAATGTTCCAGTTCCCTTGTTCCCTAAAACCCCTGGGAGGGGCTCTTTAATGGATCGTTCATAATAATTTTTTAAATGATTTGTGTTCCATTCAGTACATGAATTTGAATTCAAAGCTGTATATCTGCTAGCTGTAAGACTATCTTATCTGGGAAAAAATATAGATGTTTAACTAATGAAGAAGCCTAAGCCTTGTAATATCACACTGTGATAAAACACAACAGGCATTTGAGAACACCAGGGCAATGTACAAAACTTGAGCTGCAGGCAAGTTTTCTACATTTCCCTTGTGTTCTCAAATGTCCAGAGTGTTTTATCACAGTGTAATATTACAAGGCTTAGGCTTCTTCACTTGGTTTATGATATAGAGATTATGTAGCAAAAAAGAATTAAACACGCTTTTTCTTTGTCTTATAATCTGATAAAACATGGGTTTTTGACCAATCAGAGCATACACAGGGACCTATCTATATTATAAACGATTTTAACTACAATTTTGACTTTATTAGATTATCAGTGAAATAAGATATTCATGTGAATTATGTTGTTCATAGCTAGTTTATTAATTTGTAAATTCTAGGTGGTAAATTAATTGTAATTTGTGGTTTTGATTGATTTTATTGAAAAAGCACAATATAAGTAATAAAATTATGCTATTATTATTGTTATTATTATTATTATTAGTATTATTATTAGTAACATAGTAAATACCCACATAAATAAAAAAAATAAAAAATATAAGGTTACCAGTGTAGAAATGTTAATCTTACAAACCATTGAAAGCTTATTATCTCCAAACCACTTGACCCAGTGAGTACTTGGTGAGGGAGGAGCTTTTTGAGCTTCATTATATGAAACAACACATCCAGGCCACCAGTCATATCCCTTCAGGCGCCCCCATATCAACTCGCCAACAACAAATTCAGCTGCTTCAGGCTATTGTGACAAAACACATGTTTTTTACACTGTTACTAAATACATCATATCAAGACTTGATTTTGAACACAAATATAATCATTGTTTCAACTAACGAGAATCAGTCAATTTAAACAAACAAACAACCATCATATACCAGATCATATCACAACATCTAGATAATATATTAAGAGCTGAGAGAAGCACTGTGAGGCTAAAGTGTCTTCCCTACAAACACAACACCATGTCACAAAATTTTACATATAATTATCCATAACCAGCATACAATCCACAAGCTGAACTTTCAGTGCAGTAATATTGAATAAAAGAGAATGATAATGATTTGATAGCGAGATGGTAAGTGTTGAATTTCAGCCAGTATAAACACTGTACAAATTAAATGTACCAAGTTCAAGCAACTTGACTTCAGTAAATGTTTACCCCAGTAAATGCTCAAGTGTAATTGCAGCAAAGACTTCTAATATTATCATGCCATCACTAAACAATTGTGGTAAAAAAACGGCACAACAAACCTCTTCCTGAGGTATCTGCTTGTCCCTAGGTAGTGATTTAACATCTACAGAACTGATAGAAATAATTACATCACTCTTCAGGCGGACCTTCTTCTTCAATTTGTAATCGGAGGCTGAAAATTCAAGTTTTCTCTTTACCCTTGGTTTTTTAGTTGAAGTACTCCCTTTGTTCATGTCAAGGGCAGAGGGGACAGACTGCTGCAACCAAGAGAGACAAAACTCAGTGTCACAAATAATCTTGTGAGCTATTTCACCAGATATTTAAAGCCGTAAGTTGAGGCCTATTTGACAATCAAGTGTTTAATTCAAGTGAGCATTATAAAATTTTACGTATTAAACCCTTGAGTATAACACTGAGAAGGAAAGTTAAAATACTATGCAAGAAATTTTCTCTCTTGGAATTCTCTCAAAATTTCTTTTATTCAAATGTTATTTTAAAACTAACTTAGTGCTAAAACAAACTCTCAGCAAAAACCCAGAGGAATATCAGATTGAGCCAAACTTAATAAAATATATATTGCATATAATAACTTTGTTAATTCTTGCCATTGATGGTAACCCTTGTCTTGTAATTGTTATATTTTTAGCCCAGCTTAAAATAATTAATTTGAGCTAGGCGTGTTTATTACATAATTCATATTAATGGCTACTATTAACAGACAGTGTATATGTAGTGTGTTACGAGAGGGAGTACCTCAGTTGGTATTGTTTATCGGTTTAGTCACATAGCTTGATTCCAAGAGTAATTTTCTTTTATTCAAATGTTATTTCAAAACTAAAACAAACTCTCAGCAAAAACCCAGAGGAATACCAGATTGAGCCAAACGTAATAACATATACTTTAATTTGTTAATTGTTGCCATAATTTTGGTGGTAACTCTTGTCTCATAATTGTTTCTTGTTATTTCTTAGGTATTGGTCTAAGGCACTGATTACCACGTTTTGATATTGCATGATCTTGATATCTCTTTTAACTTCTCAACATCTCACTAAAAATAGATCAATGTGCCTCTCAAAGATACCATGAGTGTTAAATTTACATATTCGTTGGGATGGGCCAGTGGGCCTTGCAACAAATGCTAATGCAATAAAATAAATTTTGATCCGAAAAATATGGTATGTTCCACAGTTTAAGAGTGCTAATTATCCTTTCAGAGAGGCTTATTTGACTTTAAGTGTATATCAAAGATATAATTGGATGATTCTGAAATTATACATTTGCATAAGTTCAGCTATGTTCTTCCGCGAGGCATGCCACACACTGACATAAATACAGACATAACAGGATTACAATTAAGAAAAAATAAACAGGGTTTAGAAACAAAAACATTCAGAGCTACGGCTTAATACATTAAACAAAAGTTCATCTCGATCTTTGTGCCTTGCATTCACAGTGGCACTACAGCTATACTAAGATAAGATAACTTTAACTCGACCTGGCATGTATGAATCACAGCTCCCTGCAGAGAGAGTTGCTGTACATTCCGTCGCAAATGGGAGCAAAAATATTTAGCCTAAGCCACTTACCGCCATTTCAGGTGAGCAATCTGTTAAACTAATGGTTCGATCAGGTATGTATGCACAATTTGTTTGAAAGCAGCTTTGTGTTTTGCATCGCTGCACAAGATGTCTGGGCCGGGTAAAGCGAGAACAATGGTCCTGGGTACAAGAGAGTTCCATTTTGTGCGGTACTGTTCACATGAGTGCAAAGTAAATAGCACTTGCGAAAAAGTCCAGCAGTTCATTTTGTAGTTTGATGATTTTTTTATGATACTACACAACTTTACCCAGGCGATAATGACACGGGAACATGTACAATTCCTAGTGCCAGGCTTTGGCGAGGTTTTTAAAAATTCTGGTACCCAGTCCGGCACGCTTGCTTCCTGTAGGTTAGTATCCTCCTTAATTTTGTTCAATCAATAGGAAATCAGAGAAAATCTTGTTTATGACGCTGTCGAGATTTGATAGTTTGCTCCTATAGTATAAGGCGGCCACCACTTCCCCCTCCCCCACCCCTAAACTTGGTTAATCACAACTGTTTTTCCTATCCGCGCCCCGGGTCCGCGCCCTACCACCAACGATGTGAAATGCCCACCCTATAAAAATGTGGGAGTAGTGTGATTTTTCTTGACTGTTTCTGGGGATACTTTTTGTACTATTTCAAGGGATTTTGTCGATCCCGTGTGATACAACACCATCAACTAACCTCAAAAGGAAGAAACGATCCATTCAAACGTTTCGCGAGTGTAAAATGTGGTGTAAGTTAAATATTCAGTGGCTGTAGTTTTTTAGAGGTAAGCTACCACTGTCAATCGGTAAATTGATTTATTGCCACGTATTTAACATTTTAACCTATTTTGCTTGGTTGCTGACGAAAAATTCCCCAGTAAGATTTGTAGCTCTCATGGGTTGTGCAGTAAAGTAAAGACTTTAAACTTGAGAAAGGGCCAACGGACAAAACAAAGGAACCGGATCCTGGTGGATCTGATCAGCAAAATTTGGGATGCAAGAAACTGACAAACAGAAAAGCTGACCGTGCGGTTGGATTGAACTATTGTATTTCCAATATTTCGTCAGGCACGGCCTGACTTCTTCAGAAGAAGTCAGGCCGTTTTTCTGTTTTTTTTTTTCTTTTCTGTTTTTCAGTTTCTTGCACTAAAGTAAGCCTAGTCCAATATAATATAAGGTGTTGGGAGAGGCTGCAACGTTCTCGGAACATCTTGGAGATAAACATGAATTTCAGGCACACTCACAGGAAGGTTCTGTTCACTCCATGCTGCATTTCAAGGATATTCCTGTTTTTCAAGAAACACTCCTCTTACTCTTACCACTTTTGTCAACCTCGTTCTTAGGGCCTTTTCCCTATCCCAAGCTAGGGAAAGGCTCTGGGAACAAGGTTACATTTTTATCTTGGGGAAACTCTCCATACATTTCCCTCCGCCATGGTATTAGAAAACAAAAAAGTACTAAGTAACTGAATTTGGGGCATGAATGGGGAATCCTGCTGTGAAGTTTGCTTAGAATCTATCATTTCACTTCTGCTAAATTCCTGGGTTAGCTCGGTGACAACGCCCATCAGAACACACCTACGCGATGCATGATGGGAAGTGACTATGCTTAGTTTTTGTCTCCTACTCTCAAGCGAGAGACTGTGATGTCTCAAGTTAGGTTTTGGTATATCAAACGAGAAATCGAAATGTCAAAAGTCCAGCCGAAAGAAATTCACGGATTTAGGACATTGTCTCGTGGGCATTAGTTCCTGAGTGGGGTCTTAGTCACTTAGTCTCTTAGTCTGTTATAACAATGTGACTCTTCATTGTACTGCCATTTTCACAATCTATGCTTTTCAATGATTGTTCTGTGGGTAACCGTCAGCTTGTGGCAATTTCGAAAGTAAAACCATTTCATAATTGTCCTCTTTTTATTTCAGCTTTCAAGTTTGCCTCACAATTATTACAAATTTAATTTCATAGATATTCAGTCAAAATGTATTTTACATCTTATAAACAATAATAATAACAATAATTATAGTAATATTTATTTTTGTTACATATATATATATATATATAGACAAACACGAACCCCCAACAGTTAATACTGGAACAGTTCGTATTCATATTTTTTTCATATTTATCTTGGTCGAAGTTATAGCTTTACAAAGGCCGACTGTACATAGAAAAATTTGGTCTTACTCCCTCTAGCTGTCTTCTGTCCTGTGTTATTGCTGCAATGACACTTTAGGAGTTGTCAATGGATGGTGGATCGTTCGTCTTTGTTAATTTATTTTGGGATTTAGAAAAGGCCATCGTAATAATGCCCACTCAAAGTTCATAGCTGTCACAATAATGCACCTTCATATTGCTTGGTGAAGCGCATACTACGAGAAATCATAGCGTTATATTAAAAGCTACTTGATTTTGAAAACCGATCCATTGGCAAATCAAGCAGGAAGCTATATTATCCTGTCTTGGTGGGTAAACATTTCTGTAATATCGTTTGGTTAACAGCTAGTAGGCACAAGAAGTATCTAGATCCCACTCGGCTTGATAACAACTGGATGTAGGGTTGACAAAATGCTGTTGTGGGTATGGCGGCTTGGGGTAGGCTTCCTTGGGCATGGGAAGAAGCTGCTGAGATGCATGCGGGCTCACCGGTTTGGGTTCCCGACACTCTGGTTTGATGTAAGGTTTCTGAGAGTCAGGAAAAGCCATACTAAAAAGAGCTTCTGGGCTGCAAACAAATTTATACACGTAGCGTTCGCCTGCCACCTTCTGCATGATTCCTTTCTCGTAATAATAGCGGAGAGAACGGCTGAGCTTGTCGTAGTTCATAGCAGGGCGGTTCTTCTGGATGCCCCACCTGCGAGCCACTTCTTCGGGATCAATAAGTTTAAACTCCATGCCACGCCCTGTCCAAGCGATAAACGAGGAACATTCAGGCTCGTCTAAGAGGGCCACGAGGAACTGCCAAAGCTGTAGCGAGCCCCGTCTCTGAAAGGCCCTGGGTTCTGGATACGTGACACCACTCGGTACTTTAAACTCGGGAGCTGAAAATTACAAAATAATAAAGTGAATTAGTGTGAGGAATCTTATAAGAGAGCGAGAATGAAGTACGACCAACAAGGGACGAATGAATGATGATAAGTCATCTTTTTGGGTATTTTAATACTTGTCAGTGACATTCATTGTGCCTTTTTCTGAATTTTAACTTCATATAAGAACAACAGATGCATGGAAAAGCGAAAAAAAATGAATTCTCAAGTTGTTTATAGTTTAAAGCTCATGTAGTTAAAAAAAAACAGCGCTTTCAAGGCGAAAATATAAAATAACGATTGGGGACAAATAATATTACGAGAGAAAAACAAATACGGATAAAAGCTGTATTAGCAGATCGCGTCAACACAATGAAGAAAAAACTGACTCGGTCAAACGACGCAAGGCCGTGCTCGCTCGCTTTTACAGATAAATCAGTGAACAAAATACATGCATGTATAGATTGCCCAACAGGCTCAGATGCAAAGGAAGTTTTCAAAACTATTGGCGTACATCTGACAACCTGTAACACTCAAGCAAGCCGTTTTATAACTGAAAATGGTCGGCACGGATTATGATTGTAAACATAAAGAATATAATACGTGAGTACTTTCTAGTGTGTGTTTCATGCCATCTTGGAAAATACATACCTTGCAGCTTCATAAGCAAGATATTTTTCTCTATAATTCATCGTTCACGTTTCTTTAAAACATTAGTAATTGTTTACTTATGAGCTGCACTAAAAACATTTGTAAGGCATTCTAAAATCTAGCTAAATCTTTTTCAGATCATGGTAAAAGAATTTTTACAATTTTTCAAGATCAAACTGTGGAGGATAAAACAAATATGAAATTATAAGATTGGGAAAAACGTCACCCCAATAGTAACATGGCGAATTTTAGAGAATTTTCAAGTTTTACTTGATATTTGTTGTTTTCTCATTTGGTTTCTTTCTCATTCACTGTGATCTAACTGAAGACCATACCTATTAAAGAACTTCTCGAATTTCTTGCTGAAGAATAGAAGAAAAATTATTTGACGATTTTTTACAATGTATTCAAATTAAACTGGGCTTATAAAATGCTACTTTACAGCTGTCAATAATTCAAAATAGCAGACTGGCCGAGAAAAGCCATGTGTACGCGAATTGGCCAAAGCTTATCATATAAAGAAATACGATGAAACTTGATTAATTGCAAGAAAACGCCATTAGCTGAACTTCGACAAAGTGCCCAAAGATATGAAATGGCTCGTCTGACTTTCTATTGATATTCAAAACACTTTCAGTCGATTAGGCAACTTCAGCACAGCAGATGACGCATTTCTAAGGCCGAGGAAATTCTGTTTGCATATTGTCTCCATTTTGTTATGTTCTCGCTAAGTCCAGAGGCAATAGGTTTGTGCAAAATTGCTTGCTTGGCGTGTGGGGTCATTTAGCTTTCGGTGGGTGATCTCTGCAAAAACGTTTGCATTTCACGTTTTAATTAAGTTACAAAACGAAAATAACAAATAAAAGATCGAAATTAATCTTGCGACGTGCAAAGTTCCCTTAACTGAATAGAAATCAAACGAGTTTGACATTTGTCAAATGTTCTGAGAAGTGTGGCGTCACCCTGTTTGATTTCGCTAAAAGTAATTTATCTTCTAATTATTCAAAAAAAAAAAGAGCTCAACGAAGCAACGCCTCAAAGAAAAAAACCCAAACTTATTAAAAAGACATTGCAGTTCCTACTGATTTTTGAACAAAACCGTATTCACACAAAGTAAGTTGATTCTGTCGTTATTGTCTATTTTAGCTGCTTCAAGTGGTGCTAACATCCGGGCCTTTCAAATACGCTTTGCACGCCCATTTTCTAGCGAGGCAAAGATCTTGCCAAGAAAGTTGTCCTTTTTGAAACATATTTGTCGTAATCGGCAAGAAAACTTCCTGCAGCTAATTGATGATGTAAAAGCGAAAAGGAGTTGAATTTTCCACCAATTTAAGCAATTAAATCCTAGCGGATAGTCGCGTTTTCTTAAAGCCACATTCGAATGAAAACCGAAAAAAATTGCTCGGTTAAGAATAATGGTTAAGCAAAGATTACACTGTAGCTTTTATCCGGAAAACGGTTTTTACGTTTAATGACAAGGTAATGGTAAAGTGTTTGATAAATATCTCTACGGTGTTCAAGCGTCGCTTTCAATTTCTGGTCGAGCGCTTGCTGCTTTACGAATGCAATCAAAATAGCGCCTGTAATTAGTGTAGAGAGAGATATCGAGCAGGCTTTTAAGACAAGAATCCTATCATTATTTATCATGCTACAACACGGGATTTTGTCTAACGTTTAAGGGCGTATCATTAAATATCAGTTTAGAATAGGAATCTACACGTCCACAAAATTCCGTGGCTGGAAAAGGTTGTGGAAATTTTAAAAGAGTAACATTTGATGTCCGTTTGGTTTTATTTCAACTAATCGTGTGTCACACGGCAGGTGCAACCGAAGATTTAATGCTTTTTTTTTGCATAGCCGTCTTTGACATGGGCTTATTAGCGAAGAAGAGAAAATCCTAAATAAAAACACTGTGTGATACTTCGTTTGCAGACTCGAGCTGTGTTGTATAAATCATATTAATTCGAGCAGCAAGTTTCTTCCGCTCTCTCAAGTAGTTGCACAAATATTTTGCCGTATTCGCTGCGTTCAGTTTGCTGTCACACACACAAAAGAGTAAAGAGTTCGACAATATCTGCGTTTCATTTTATTTGGAATTAACATCCTACATAGAAAGTCTAAGATGGGTCCATCATTTTGAAACGCAGTATTTGTTAGCAAACCCCTGCGAACAAAAAAACCTGTAGCGATGTTTAAATATTGTACTCACCGTCTCTGTAACTTGGTTTATGTTCTTTGAAGTCTGTATACTTGTGGTACCTCTCTGCGTATGGCAGAGGTTCGTCGTAAAACGAATGCACATTGGGGTCGTACACGGCGGCTGAAAAAAAAGTACACCGAAGATTATTACATTATTTCGAAATAATTCAATTTCGTATTCAGACAAAGATCACGTCGTATTTCTTTTGACCTGAAATAAAAAGTTCGGGTTCTTTTTGATATTATAAGTTCAACAGAAACGAAAGTAAAACCAGCGGCCTTCCTTTTTTTCTTACCAAATGACGAAGTAGAAGCCATTAATAGTAGCGCGCTGCTTGGCCGTAGATGATGAATGAAACATGTCTTAAACGCAGGTCAGCTATTATTTAGCTACTAGCGAGAATAAGCTGAATACTGTTTTGTAACGTATTATGTCCGGTCGTATTTTTGCGCAAATAAAAGACAAAATGGTTAAGTCCTTAAGCACAGTGTTTCAGTAAAAATGGCCGTCAGGTAGTGCGAGTTCGTTACGCCACGAGGCCGCCAACATTTGCTAAACTTTCAATATTAAATACCACTTTGTCACTAGTATTATAATATTTTTCCTGCGAAGCGGATTTAACATTACGTATGTCCGTTTGATAACAGAAACGTTTAAACAGGAAAGGAAAGAGGCTTGTCACCAAGGAGCCTAAATCACTGGAATCTCAACTCAATCTCGCTCTCCACTGAAGGATTTTTTACTTGAACGCGTTTTGTAAGCTCTTTCCTCGCTCCTATATGCTTCAAAAGCCAACATTTATAAAGATCCTATACAAAAGGCCCAAGTTACTAGACTTGTTGGTCTCTTTTCGTTTTTGAAAGCGCAAGTAAAAATTAACCCGTTTCCCGTTTTCGGAGTGTTTTAAAGTATAGACTCTTAAATCTCTGATCGTTTCCGCCCTTTCTTGTTGACATATCGCTTCCCGTTTACCACTGTAAATATCCTGTCTTTGGTATAAATTGAGGCTTCCCTTCCTCTTTATTCCAATATTCTAATGTATTTGGAGACCTTGAACATGGATGTGCTATGCGTGTACAAGTTAAGGCCGCATGGTCACCGCTAAGGGAAAAAAATCGCAGTGCTGCTATTAACAAGAGGACCGTCAAAACAAAGCTGTAAGCAAATGGCGCTGAGCTCGCCTTCCGTCGGGACTCCAATAGTGTGCAATCCACATACCATAGCAAACCCTAGCAGTTCAAAGGATAGCTTAGTTTATTCAAGTTCTTGAGCATAAACGTCTGTGGTCAGAAAGCTCGAAGGTAAACACATCTACAGAGGAACTGTAATGGTACAGTCGAAGAAGTCAAGGGGTATAAAACTAACTCTGACACAGCATGAATCGATTATGCACCACAAAAAAACCCATAAAGTCATCTTCAAATTATTTTGGCAGAAATTGCAGATTTTACTTCATAATAAGCAGAATCAGTTCGGCTTGGCTGATTCACATAGAAGGAACAGCATTTATTAAACCGCAGGTGATTTCATTTGCCTGGAGGTTTTTTTCTGTTTTTTTGAAGCGCACGGGGCTTCCGTTTTGGAAATTAAAGAACCTGTAAAATGTATGATTACTATTGGCTGTACTTTGTGTGTGAATGTTTTTCTTGGTCCTGGGCACTGAAGCGTACATTTGATTACTAGTTTCAAAGGAAAATTTAATCATAGCACAGCAAAACTGTGAAGCCGTGAAGGGGCAAATTCAATTGACACAACAATTCTGGTAGTGTTGGCTTGATTGGGTTGTGGGCAAAGTGTTTGATCTTGCCATGATCGAACGAAAATACCTACTTATGTAATTAACCGAATGAAAAGAACCAACGTCCGCATAAACAAGGACAAAATGTAAAGCCCATGAAATCATTGGCTATTCCACTCATGGACAGCAATACAAATGTCCTTCGTGAATTTGATGGAAGCCAAAAAAATATAACTCCATTCGAAAGAAAAATAATTTCTTTGGTGACATAGCTATTTCCTCTTCATATTCAAAATTCAACATTCGCGTTTTCGTAAACGGCTACAGACAAATGCTTTAACGAAAGCTTCGTATGCGGAACTTCAGCACACCTTATTTCTTTTATTTGTATAATAAAAAATGAGCAGAGTAAAGACGTGTGTTTTTTATTCTATTCACTGTCAATAAATGCTCTTTTTTGTATAGCATTGCGCTTCTCTACATGATCGCACAAGAGAACAAATCTCGTCTCCCTCATTTGAGCGCAATTGGGAAATTAAAAGGTCATGTATAACACTTTTGCAACTAATTTTCTACCGGTAAGAGAAGACGGTTTTGTGCGCGTTCAATAGATATTCGGGAGGAAGAGAACCCTAAAACACTAATCAGCTGAAATTTAGCCCATTCAACGCCGAAATACACCTGCGTCGCGACTGTGAATTTTAAACGACTGTCCTGCACCGAACAAATTAAATTACCTTTGACAATGCCGAGTAAATGGCTCTCAAAACCTAAACTAATTTTAAAAAGTTTGGAAAGGCCTATCATGTTTTACCATGCTTCAAGGCTTAAAATGTCCTTATGAATGTACCGCTGTCAACGTATAATTTAATTACAGAAATACAAAATGCAAACAATGGCTTCTTAGCTTGTGTGAAATCTGAAAGCAGGGATTGTAACACTACTTGGTATAACGAATTTGAGAAACGGTGAGGAATGAATACTCGTTGTAGCTAAGCCGATGTTTCATCTTAAATGTAAACTAAGGGATCTTCCTAAAACCCTTTGGAAATGTTTTTACCTCAATTAGCGTGTATTTTTTTGTTAAGATTTTTAAGTGGTGAAAAGCATCATAACTCACACACACAAAAAAAAACAACACATACAAAAACAAGAGTATTAAAGTAAAGAGAATTTTTGTGACATAGAAAAATCCAGAACGAGAAATGTTTGATAATTATTCATATGGAATCGAAAATTAAAAAGAGCAAGAAATTGTTTTTGGGAGAGAGAGAGAGCATCTGGTTTAAGGCTGTCACGAGTTCATATGTGTTTGCCAAAGAAAATATTAAAGTGATGCAGCAATCATGCTAAAAAACATCTGCGCTCCAAATTTAAGATATTGTGTTCAGTTCACTCCATAACAATTAAAATTAATTTCAACATTTTCTATCATAAAATCAAAGCGCTATGAATATTCATAATGTGTGGGCTATCAAAATGTCTAATTAGAATGAAAAACAATTCAGCGAGTGGTATTGCACAATGAAGAAAAATTCACCTTCTGTTGAAGTTGTTTGGAGGCCATAACACTCTGCTTGCTGATGCGCTTGATGGTGAAAAGACGCGAGACTTTGTAAACGTTCTGAAAGGAAAAAAAAATAACATGAAGTCGCCAACAAACTGTAAACAGCGTAACCCATTTGTTAGTGCTCTCCTCACAAAAGCATACATACGTTGTGAAAGCACCGAAACAAAAGAGCAGAGCTTAAAAACTTTACAACTCGCTCATTTATCAGTTTCCTAAAAATTTCACTAAACTAAAATGAGCAGCATTTACAAGCAAACACTTCTTCCTGTCTAACACGTGACACATTTCATGCACCGCTGTTAATCGAACCGGGGAATTGGAGTTGAAAAACTGTAGTAATTGCCGTAAAGATAGCAAAAAAGGCTTATTAAAAAATAACTTTCACTCTTCATAAAAGTTTCATTCCTAAATGAGTGAAGAAGAATTGAAAGGCTCTAGGAGGTCATGGCTTTAAAATTGTCTTTACATTTGTCAGTGGGGGAAAAAATCAAATAAAAATGTGATACAGACCAACAAAAGTGTTTCTTTCAACAAGTGTAAGGTTCAAGTGAAGAAAAAAAATTAAATTAACGCAAAAATACAGGGACCGATTTTAATTTGCCTTAGAAGCAGCAACACACGAAAATTTGTGAAAAGCAAAACACAGCAGAAGCTAGAAAGAACAGTTCGCTTGTTACTTGAGCAGTAAACACTAGAAAATCGAGGCGAAAATCTTTTTAAGCATACCTTGTTCGTAAGGATTTTCACAAGTCGTGTAATCGATAGGTTCTTGTTTGATGGAAGGATAACTGGGAGCTGGCGAAGAATCGAACGGCGTGCTGTCATAAGCTGCTGCTAGTTGTCTGTAACCCTTCATGCAGTGAAAACTTGATGGCTGCGCCGAGCAGGTGTATACCAAAGGGGAACTGCTTGAAGCGTGGCTTTCACTTATCATTCTCATGTAAGAAGAGTTGTCGTTGGTCTTGTCCATCTTGTTTGACTGCTTAAGTGTTGCTCGTCGAAGTAGCTCGGACTGCTGACACGCTCTCTCTCTCGGCTCTGCTTTAATGTGTGTGGCATAACTGCCTACAAAACGAGAAAAAATATACCTCTAGACAAAAATGCCTATTCATTTTCAAAACAAAACTAACGTTATGAATGGCCTAAACAAAAAAGAATGCCTTATTTACATAATGAAAAAATGGGATGGGGGCAGAGCAAGGAAAACAAGCGAAATGTACAACTTTTGTTGGGAAAATAATACGCCGGGTGAGTGTATTATTGCCGTGAAATCAAGGCTCGTTACATAATAAGAAAAAACTGGTATTTAACTTCGTTTTAGGCAAACAGAGACCTGAAAAATATTCATCGATATTTAAGGCCATTTATCGTCGCGGATCTTTTGATGCGGTTTTTAGTGACTTTTCTCCAGTTAGAGAACGGCTCTAAATTTATGAGCATCGTCACATTACAGCGGTCTTTTTAAGGCATAAATAAAATAACCCCGAGGCAAAAACTTAGGCAAGATTGTGGGAGAGGTTGTCATCAGAGATAACACTAATTGCACTGGTGTTTCAGTAGTCAGAAATGGAACTTAAGGCACGTGTTTACCGACAAAATTCTACTTAATTAACGTTCCTCTAACAACTACACGGGAACGCTGGGGAAAAATGTATTCCTCTCAAAAAAGCGGAGTAACCGGAAAACTCATTGTAAAGAGAACGTAAAATCCGTTCTTCGCTTCCCTTATACCTGTTGCTTTCAAACATACGCACATATAATTTTCTAAGATTTTTTTTCAGGTAATAATAATAATATATTTGACAGTTACCTTCCTTCGGAGTTGTCGAGTTTCCTTCGATTTCGGGCACAAACTGTTCGTCAGTGGTACTTGGCTGGTATGGCCGCGCTTAAAAAAGCCACCAGCAAAAGAAAATTAAACGTTATACTTCTAAAATCTAAGTTTAATGAATTCGGCGCTTTTTCATCAATTATTCAGGATGTTTCGTGCCCAACGTTAATAAAATTATCGCTAACTCGCCGCAAACTTCACGTTAACATAGTTACCTTCGATCATCCAGTGTTCTTGCATTTGGCACAAATCTTGAAACAGTTCTGCATAAAGAGAAACATCGCCGAATTCAATTACAATTTCACTTATGTCAGAAAAAAATGATATCAGAGAGTATTATAATGCAAGCGTAGTTTACCTTGCGAGTCTAAAGAGAGATTTTCACCGTGGCCGCGAATTCGCTCCACGGGACTACAAGATTTGCGTTCGAGATGAGAGGGTCTTGAAGAGAGCTGGCGAGAATAAATTGACAAAATCATTGATAAGCGGAGTGGAAATGAAAGCGTTTCTAAGCGAGAAAATGTTTGTGTTACCTGTGGGTACATGTGAGGAACCTCTTGGTCGTATGTAGAGTCGAACTGGTACATTCTAATCTCAGTGTGTAAGTTACACACCGCTTATGAAGAACTGTCTTTGGCGTATCAAGTCAAATAGCAGGTTTGTCGTTTGGAGGTTAAGTAAGAAAACACGGCCGAAATAAAAACTAAAAAGGCGAACACCGTAATGGTATGAATTAATTTAGAGTTTGTAGTAAGAAATGCCAACTAGCGCTCTACTCTACTCTGTAATATTTGGTCGGCTTTGTCATATTCACACGAGATCATAGTTGTAGATTTTAGCTGTCCGCTTTTGATCAAATCTTTCATTTATAGCGAACGCGTTTCCCATTGGTTTACCAATTTATTCCTTTTGATGTATGATTGGTCATTTGCAAGTAGCAATTCACCGAGTGTCAATTTCTGTCTGTTGACCAATCAAAACAATGAAAACAATTAGTCTCATTTGGCACACGTTAGCTGTCGCCGCGAGTTGACGAACGCGTGCCTAGTTTGTCATTCACCTATACACCTAATAACATGATCATATTCAGCAATCATTCACGAGCACCATAAGTAAAACCTCCAAGGGGGCTGTACAAGGCGGAATAACTTTCCCGCCCGTAATACCGTTCGTTTTGCTCGAGTACAGATCACCGGCGAAGCGATGTTCGCATTGCCCGTTTATTTTAGACGCAAGATTACAAAAAGACAAATTTTAAATAGTTGTTTATTTTGTTCTTTTTGGTGAAAATGTGAGATGCGTGCGATTTAATTTAAGGGTTAATACCAGGGGGTGGTCCCCAAGGGGAAAGTACACGAAAAACCTGAAAGAAAGTAAAGTGGGATTTGCAATCATTTAGCACAGTGAATGCTCGCTCCTGATGAGAACTGATTTTAATGCTCTTGCAAAAAAGAGGCTAAGCTTTGAAACAAAAAAACCCGTGGAAACCGAACATCAAGCACGCTAATTGGTATTGTGTGACGAGAAAATGAGTTAGCATTTTATTGTTCGTCCTATACACAGGTGACGATGAAATTCAGCTTTTCATCAATTCTAAAAAAAATCTTTCCCAAACTTGACGATTATATTAGCAAACAATCTTTGTCTGTTTTGATAATTTCTCGCGGCAATTAAACGAACGAATTTTTTACGGGAAAATACTATCTGGATAACCCTGGCCTTGTAATATTAGCAATTTATCTCGGCATTAAATGAATTTCTTAAGGTTCGTGAGAGCTAGCTGTTTAATGGAAAATTTTTCCCACGCTTTAATATGAATTGATGAGGACAGCTACACAAATTTTTTGCACAAATTCTCTGGAAATTGGACATTTTCAACTGCTTAGCAAACTTATTGTCCAGCTTTCTATCGGCGAAGTGGCATTTATTTCCGGGTCCCGCTCATTCTTTGATGTTGTTTGAGCAAGCCATCAGACTAGTCATGCTTGTATTGAACTTTACTCATTCTCTTCTACACGCTACATTTGGCGGCAAGCACGTTCGTCTTAATACCATTCAGTCCAGCTTGATTGAGTTTTTCATCAAGCTTTATTAGAGTCTGCGTGCGTTGTTTTCGTATCTTTGTTGACTATAGAGACTTACGTATCGTATGTACGCTTGCTTTCAAAATGAAACTGGAACACAGTGATAACAGAACTGACAAATTGAAGCGTAGGTGCGTCAGCCCTCGCAATGCGCTCACGTCACGCATAACAACGCAACTTTTTTTAGCGAAGCCGCACAGTCACGTATGAGACAGACACACAGGAAATCGAAACTGCGTGATTCTGCTAAAGGAATAAAAGTGCTATGATCTTTATCGGGCTTGAAAGCGTTCTCCTGGGTTATCAATATTCGAAAGAGCGAGGTTTTTTAAAATAGAAATACAAATGATCAATTTTTCAATAAAAAAACACAATCGAAGAACTATAGAAAAGGAGTTAATACGTACAAAATGGGAATTTGAAAAACACAAACAATCACATCATTTGATATTTCCTGCAAAGTCCTCCGTCCTCTAACTTAAAAGGTTTGGAACTGATATGAGATGACTTCTAACTGGATTGTGTTTGACACGAGGCATTTGAAAGGAGACCGCAAACTACTTATTTACTACCGACGATAGCTAAATTCACCTTAAGCTTAAGAAAATGTTCGCCGAATAAAACCTAATCCCCTTTTTCTTGTGTTACTCATAGATGAACGGAATATTCTTTTTGTGATAAACAGAGAAATGAGTGTTAAACGGCTCGTCTTTAGTGCGAGCGCCGTGAATAACATGCCAAGCTAAATCTACTGTCCACCTTTGGTAAACAAGAATTTCACAAAGTGAATGTAATGAAGTCGAGTTTTTTGATTTCGCCCTTAGTGGCTACATGTGATCCAGTAACGATATAAGTCGCTATCATTTAGAAGTTCGAAGCAAGCGGCACCTGACTGATAATAACACATTAGATATTCAGTCGCCATGAGCTGTGAAAATGCTAAAGCGCAGCAGCTGCAACTCTCGTTTACCTTTTCTTTCTTTTTACAATATCTCTAATAAGGCCTGGGCTTTGTTTCGACAAAATAAACGAAAATTATGAACAAACTCGCTGAGTTGATCCTCTCGTTCCAATTCTTTTTGCTTTACTCAATTCGCAAACCTGAATTTTGTAATTACAGCTTAGATTTGCTGGTAAGAACTTCCTTTCTGCTGGCATATTTGGTAACAACTTATCCAGTGGGAGTTAATTTTATTCACAAATTTAATTTATTGAAGAGTTTTTCTATAGCAATTGTTGTTTTTTGCGGCAGAAAGCCTAAATGTTTACTTCTCATCATTCGAATTGCTGCCGTGAAAAACAATAAGAGAAACACTTTACCCTCGTTGCTGTATTAAACAGAAAATTTTTTTTCTGAGTTGCCACGAAATTTGACATCTAAAGAAAGTTTTCTAGTTAAGTGTAAAATGTTTGCTAATATTACAAACCCAGTGGAGGGACAGATTCAACACTGTTACTGATACGTAACTAGCTCCTAGAAACTTCCATCGTCGCTGCCAATTTTTCGCACTTTGAGAACAATAAAAGATCATTTACGATTAAAGCCACGAAAACAAGACGGCTTCATCATGAAGCGAAAGCGAAAGAAAGAAAACTATTCTTTTTGGGGGTCTTAGAAAGGTAGAAAAGATAAAGGTAACTTCACAAGTCAGTGAAAACACACAACGACAATAGCACGAACATACGATTCAGTTACACCTGTTACAACGAGTAATGCGCACGCGTCACTAACATTCAAAACAAATTGCTCCCTCCTGGGGTTCGTCTTTGTCTTTTTCTTAGAAGTTTGTTCTTCATCAAAGATTTCTTTTGAAAAGAACAAATGTAAAGACATTTCTATGAATTTCTGCTTTGTTTTGACCACCGAAAATGATCGCATACAGACCTTGGGTAGCCCTGTTTTGAAAATTATCGAGATTAAGAACATTAGAATATTTAATTAAATTATATTTAATTTATTTAATTTATTTTGACACAATTGCTTTGTCTTCTAAGTAATCTATAACTCTTCCTCCTTGCGCTATAATGAAACGCGACCAATTGATTTGTTAGTTTTAGGTCCCTTTCTAATGGAAAATCATCTCGGCCTTGTTTTCTATATAATTTACATGCAACGAAAACTTTAAAGAAGACGCCTGGATACACACTTGAAAAAACGTACGTTGGTAAAGTAAATGATTCTGTCGGTTTGCCGCGCGCTTTGATAGCAAGCTTCTGTGTATGACAGAATTTTCCGGAATTGTGATGGGATCTCAATTGCTGTTTGCTCTGGGGAAGAAATGAGAGCAGACGGAAAACCAAGCTAAATAACTTAAACTGTACTGCCGTACATTAAAAGCGCTTCTTGTATATCAGGGGTTGTAGGGCCTTGACATGTTCATTTCAAGTAACATTTAACGGACTTACCTTCTTCCGGTTGAAGAAAAAGGGTTTTTCGGAGTTTTCTTTATACAATGTTCGTGAGAAATTTCAAAAAGAGCCGTTTTCTTTCAAGATACTAAGTAACTCGTTAACTCGTCGCTGAGACGTATTCAATAGGTTTTTGCCGACCACGCTAACCCAATCTGCAAGCTAAATTGTTCCTTTGAAACTCGTACATTTAAAGATGGATAATATTCTAATTCATTCACGTGAGTCATTCGGTGTTCAGCTGCATAGTAATATCAGTAATATGCATTTACAGATGAAGTTATTAGTTAAAACTCCGTATAATTGAAAGGATATAGAGTTTCCAAAGCTTAGGTGCACTCTAACAATAAAACTCTTTCAAGTTTTCCTTGGCCATGCGATCGGGAATAGTCAATTCAACTCTAAAAAACATAAAAAAACGGGAAAATTCGATAAAAAATTCTCATCAGCTTGAATTTTCTTCCTTTTCTGAAATCACTGATCTTGTTTTGTCATATTTTTTGCCACAATTTATACGTTGGCTTGATGAAAGGTGCATTTGCGAGAATGATTTTCCGATCGTATTTTCTTGGCGCTCCCAAAAATTCTGTCTTTCGTATGTTTTGAGCTTAAAACAGTTTTTATTTTGTTTCTTCAGGACGGCTAGTAGAATTATTCTTCAATCAGTGGAAACTGGATTAATAACGCAGAAGCAATTAAACCTTTGTTTATGAGGCTGAATTGACAAAATGAAAAATCGGGTATTTCGTTATATTACACTTCCAAACATAACAAGTCTTTGTTTGGTGGCTTTTAATTCCACCCCTTTTAACGCCTTTGCCTCATCAGGGCATAAATCATTTTTTGATCTTCGGAGCAGAACGCATGTTTTTCCTTCTTCCTTTCCACCATACAAAATTACATTAAACTGTTACAGAACTCAAGTTCAGAAACGTTTAACACTGGCGCCGAAATAGCCTGACTGTGTTTTTTAGAACCTTATACTGAGTAGAACTTAGAACACAGTAATTTTAAATAAACCTATTAAACATAAAAATAAAACTCAGAATGGAGGCAGCTGAACTGAAACTGTAGCTTCTATGAATCACTTGATAATTTTTTATGGAATGCTAAGTCTTAGAGACAGCTTTAAAATTAGAAAAATCTCAATGGCTTCAATAAAAGCGAAAACTGAACAGGGAATGTCAAGAATCATTATTGTACTACTAAGATTTCTATTATATCATACTCCATTGCTAGTCTTAAAAGATAATTACTTTTTAGAAATCGGAAATATTTCTATGTTGGTATTCATCTTTTCAAGTCGCACGTGTTAAAGTAAGTTTTTGTTAATCGTGGCTCGATTCAGTCCACCTATCTTCGCCGGAAACCCATCACGTTTAATTGATATTATCACACTCTTTTCGCGTCCTCTTGCTAACAGATCCCTCCTGAATTAGCGAATTAAGTTTTTCCGGACATCTTTTCTTCGTAACAATGGTGATAAATATACCCTCGGCATGCGGTGAATTGTTAACATTTTAGCGCGTGTTTTTCGCTTTCGTTTCAAAAGTAGACAAGTTAAAGCAATTACAAGGAAGCGAAGTGATCACGCGTTATGTCTAAGGACATGTAAACAGAAAAAAAGAAGTGATCTTTTGTTGTTCTCAACTTTTCAATAGATATAATTACTCACATTATGTATATTGAAATCCCCAATGTCTGCCCGTGCCCATCAACATCATATGTGCCGTATATTAGTTCAGTAAAAACTGGTAGGGCCAAATATTTGCTTGGTTTCGCCAAGGTGGAAGATAAATGCAATATTATTGAACAATGGTTATGTATTATTTAGATCCGTATAAAGCAATATTCCCTTCAAAGATTACTCTGTGGTATTTTAAATTTGCTTGCCGTCAGTGAGTCTGTTAACCTTGGTTACTCATGTCTCATAGTACACTTGTTTCTTATTTATCCTCTGTTAGAAAATAGATAAAAAAAGTTTTTTTTTCAATTTATTATCTCTTATAGAAAAGGTGATTAAAAGAACGTTGTTATATTTTTCGCTAAAACTTTATACAAAAAAAACAGTCTGGTACTTTGAGAACGGCCTTCAATACAAGGATATCTATATTAAGAAAATAATTAAACAAGAAAGATGATAAACTTGATACCGTTATCAAAAAACAACGTTATAACCTGATCATTAATGCAAAACCCTACTTAGTGCTGATAAAAAAGACTTCATTCACTGCACGACACACTGGGTTCGTAAAGGAAGTGAATTTTCTACTGTCAAGGCCGTCTGATATATGATGGAACAGTTCTATCTTGCCATGGCGCTCTTAATTTCATAGCAGCGCACGATCAGCATATCATTTCTCTTTTCACCAAAAGGACTACATAAAGTTTTAATTAATACTATACATGCATATCAGCAAGTAAGGAGAACTGATCTTTTGCAGCTGAAAAGTGAGGGAGGTAGGAACTGTATGTTCACTTCCCTTCCTGTATCTCAGAACCATGGATTATGATGCTGAGGCTTTTTTTGCAGAGTAATGCTTTGAATCTTATCTAACAAAAAAAAAGAGTTTAATCGAAATCTGGTGGATTTCTGCAAGGAAAACTAAGAGAATTTAACAAGGACTGGAACTCAGTGGCTTTTTGTTTCATCAATTTAGGTTTCGCTTTTCATGTGGAGTGGGTATTTTATAAGGTGTATAAGGTTCTTTGGTGACGGTTACGGGTTAGATTTCTCTTGAAGAAAGCTACATGTTTAAATAGCGTACAAATACACGATCAGCTTACATGACTGCGGTTAAAATGTGTAGTTGCCATGAACACTAAATTTCCAGAAACATGCGCAAGGTGTGGTAGATTTATTACCATATATTCCTTTGGAAAATAAAACTTAACTTTTCAAAACAAAACCAAGAAAGGTAGTTGTTTGTCACCAACTGCGGATGTTGACGTGGTCAATGAAACACGGTGTATTTTCTAAGCGGGACAAGTGATCTGAAGCTTGTTTTCTCTAGGGAAAACAGCCTCTGGCTGATAATTCATCCAGTAATCTCCAAACAACAGCTTTGTTTAGAAAAACATGTAAGACACACACACAAAACCGCCAGGAATACGTCACACTAGAATCATGCAAATTTCCCCGATGACGTGAAAGGCGGCTGGACTGTGTTTTTAATTCTTTTTTTTGGGTTTGGCCAGGAGCTACTTGGATTTTTCAGGTGCAAGGCAGTGTTACGAGTAATTCTTCTAACATCTGTGTTTTAGTTACTTTGTATTGATATTTTTGTTTTGAATGTTTTTTTTTCACGGCTGTTTCCTCTCTAGAATCCTGATTCCGCCCCGTGTTAATTGAGCGTTTTAGTAATGATGACGGCGACCCCAAGGATGACGCCTTGTAAAAAAATATTTCTATTTTATACTGGGTTACCGCAACTGTGTGGATCTGTTCAGTACGCTTATCGATCTAAAACCCTGGTCAGGCTAACTATCTAAGGACAGCGTTCAATTCCAAAGAAAGACACTTAAGGCTGGTTTTCACTAGGCATAAGCACAAGCATAAGCATAAGCATAAGCACAAGCACACGTTCGTTTTTCTTATGCTTATGCTTATGCTTATGTCAAATGAAAATAGGAGAAACATAAGCACAAACACAAGC
>OMLO01000731.1_pt1 | contig 23033 bp, 7 predicted proteins | sample 1674811 | NCBI WGS metagenome assembly OMLO01 (sample SAMN06265003, study PRJEB25207) | coral metagenome | isolation source: Coral host | place: Mexico:La Bocana,Puerto Morelos, Mexico | collected 2008-11-13 | reverse complement strand
GTGTTTACATACTCTCATCTAAACACACCTATCAACCAATGACAGCGCGCGTACTGTCTTGAATATTTTATAAATTCCATTCCAAAACTGGTTGGTAGAATTGCGAAAGTATCTTTTCCTTGTGCTAGATTTACTGGCAGATTTCTTGCTTTTGTTAGCACTTAAATATCAGGGAAATTTTGCAGACAGTTGTCCAAGATAGAACACAATTTGGCCAGAATGCTCATTGTCTTTCTGATTGACAATAAATGAGGGAACCTAAGGGTGTTAAAAGTGCTGTCAAAAACAACCAATCAGAGGGTATCTAGCAGTTCCTGCTATACCAGAGTAGGATCATTAAAGAAATTATTTCAGGCTCTCTTGCAATTCCTTGCCTTAGTCCTCCCTCATTTTTTCTCTAGCTTTCCCTCCTTTTTTTTTTCTCATCCCCAACCACTGAGAGCCTGGAACAGACTTGCATGACCTTATCATATGATACAAAATGAGCCAATCTTGCCAAGGTCCACTAAAAACTCCTTTAAATCAAGGCAACTTGCACTTGTGTTGGCAGATCAGTTTGGGGGATTTTTTCAAAGATGTATTAGAAACAATAAGGAGAATTTAGACTTTGACTCTTCAACTATATGTTCAGACTTTTTAGGTAATTCGCCATTACTTAAACACCTCGGAGAGGCAGGATTACTGCATGATGTCTCAGCATTACTGGCTAGGGCTCGCAGTAGAGATGAAGGAAACCTACGAAAAATACAAACTCAAGCAAAAGGTGCGTCTTTGCTAAAATGCTTCTCTTGTAGGTCCAGTAATGTTTACTGTTACCTGTTACCTATCTTCTTCATGCCATTAAATGTTGGTTCACTTGCACTACTTGTATCTACAAAGTATTTAATACCAGTGCCTCTACGTATATTTGATTGCCTCTACTGCACAATGTATCGTTTGCATTTAGCCACTAAGCCTGGAAATTCTAGAATATTTGCTCCTATTTTTGCTCCTCCCCCAAACAACAACTGTTCATCCATTTAAAAATAATGGCAAGCCATTGTAATACATTTTATGAGCTTGTGTTACCTGTAGCATCATTGCTGAGATTAGTTTATGGCAACAAAGTATGAATGAAGAATGGAGCAAAGATACTCTTTCGAAAGAAGTTCTTACCATTTTTATGTAATGTTTAGCCTTTTTTTGTTTTCATTGCAGAGTTTGATGCTCAAATCAATACCAAATTAAAGGAAATCGAGCGAATGAAACTAGAAGTGTCACAGCTTAAACTGAAAAGGAAGAGATGCGATAATGAAGTGGAAAGGCTCCACAAAAGACTTCTCTCATGTGACAATGCGTTAAAGGAGATTCCAGGCGCTTCATCAACTTCCAATGGCATGTGACTTTGCTCAATTTAACGATGTTTTCAAGGGCTGTCTCGTTATTTAGGTTGTCACGCAATTCAGTGTTGCGTGACAATTGTAATAGTGGCCACAAAGGAGACTACATACTTCTAAACATGTGTATAAAATAACAAAATATGTTGTAGAAATTTGATAGAGAATACCAAATTTCCATATTCTAGATGTACAAAGCACTTTTATTTTATACAAAACTACTACACTATGTAATTTATACGACATTGGATGATTGAAGGCAACCTGATTTTAGCTATCTTATTATTTCAATGGGGTTCATAGGGTGCTCAGTGAAATAACGAAAATTGCATTATATCATAAGCTCTATGTCTCCAGTGTCCTCACTGCTGTCTAACATACCTCCATGACTTTTTAAGTCTTCTCACTTTCCTCCCTCCATGAGGGATCCACTTAGGGCTGTATGCTTTGGAAATGCTCCACAAGAAAAGTCAAAGCGAGGTCTCACTAATAATTAGAATGTAAGCTTTTGGATTGTTGACAGGAACCGAGAACGTTGACAACAAGAAGATGAGACGTCATAAGACTTGTCTCTAAAATGTTTACGTTTATGGTAAAAGGCAATTCCTGTCTCTACCTAGCGTGTGAACAGACTCCCAGTTTGATTGGGCGAGCCGAAAAGGTTCCCATTCGCTCACGGAGTCCTTTATTTCGCTCTAAACGGCTCGCCCTCACTGAGAGCCTGTTCGCTGGCTAGTTTCCACTAGTCTTATCGCCGGTATACGCTTAGATGATTGAACTCATTTTGATGGGTCAATATTTGGTTAAGTTGCCACAGTCGTGTTGTTGATGTACTTGTACAGAGCCTAAAGGTCTTATGTTGGTTGCCATGCTAATAATTTACATCACAATTAAGTTAAAAGTTAATGTAAATATGAATCAAAGTATGTAATAAATCTTATTGCTCAAGAAGAGCACTTTAACTGAATATAAAATAGATTTTTTTGGGATAAGTCTGCTTTGCTCAAAGCTCCTTAAACGTCAACAAACAACCTTTAAATGCTCTCACGCGCACTGTAAGTGCTGTAAGTGCTCAATCAAAGTCTCCGACCCTTTCAGTAATTTCAAAACCATACTATCACTAATATTCCATTTTACAAATTTTAAAATAATGTTGAACTAATAATAAGTAAAGAATAAGAGTTACTAATGTTTCGGCTGCCATAAATCAGCTCTCCCTCAAAGACGGCAGACAGCTTGGCTAAGGTTTCCCTCGTTACACGCAACAAGCGCAGCAATCATAACACCACCTTAGTCACGTTCGTAACCTTTACACAGTCATAATTACCTTGCTTACTTGCTGCTTAGCCTGTGCAGAAATGCCTCTATCGACCACGGTAATCGGCAGTTTCCCCAAGCCACCTTATCTGCACATTCCGGACTGGTTTCGGACATCACACGCAGGGCCGTTCACTGAGCAACATAACCGTTTCCTAGAAAATTGCTCGGCGTCTGAAACAGAAGAACTGATAATTAAAGCAACCAGTGAAATAGTTGCTCTACAGTCGGAAGCTGGCCTTGATGTGATAACTGATGGCGAGGTTCGACGAGAATCGTACATTCTACACTTCTGCAGGGCGCTTGAAGGTTTTGATTTCCACAAGCTGTTTTCAAAACTCTGCCGCGATGGCGCAGTGGTAACAGATGTTCCGCGCATAGTCAGCGACGTGACACCTCGAGCAGGCGAAGCGTGGGTATGGAAAGAGTGGAAAGCTTCGCAAGGTTTGTCGGCATTGCCCATGAAAATGACTCTCCCAGGACCCATGACAATAATAAACTCTACCGAAGACCAGTATTACAACGACGAAAAAGTGCTTGGCCGGGTTTTGGCGCAGATAATCAACAGTGAGGTCAAGGCTCTTGCATCCGTAGGATGTAAATACATTCAGGTATTTGATGCCAGTCAAATCAGTCACACAACCCTTTGCGGGATGAACCTTTATCTTGGGAAACCCCTGGGAGATGGGCAATTTTCTGCGCAATAATTTTGTTCGAATTTTGGGTTGTGCAGGAAGTGCTTTTCGCAGTGTCTTGAATTAGGACTTTATTAATACCTAGCCGGCCTCCTGTTTAGCTGAAATCACAATTTCCTATTAAATGCCAGGCACTCGCAGATTTAATTTTCGACAATTTTATCCGATTGAATCTCTCTTCCTAGTAGCAGTCTCTCTTTCGCTCGGAAATTTACGCGGAGAAGAACGAAGAGAAAACAAGTGACTGATCGTGAGTGTGCGCGTTGTCACGCTTGCACATTCACTTGTTTTGACTCTTTTGGGTCTCCTTTCAACGGATATTTTTGCGAGGAAAAGAGAGACTGCTCGCAGTCTATCTTCTTGGGTGCTAATATCTTTGGAATTGACAAAGTATGTTGGCTAACCTTATGTAGTTATTTAAAACCGTAATATCGCTACTTTTCGAGACTTGAGCGGGCTCAATACTTCAATTAGCCACCCCTTCCCCGCCCCGTTCCTCTTTTTGCTCTCGCCCCATGCGTTCGCGCGACTTCCCCTTGGCTCTCGCTTTCTCCCGCTTAGAGGAAACGGAAAAGATATACTTCAATGGGAAGCCTTCACTCGAGACACAGCATCCCTCGAGCACAAAAGTAATAATCGCAACCAACCTAACTTTCGATTAATCTAAATCAGTCGAATTTTTACATGTTTTTCGTTTTTCGCTAGTGTTGTGTTTTGATCGAGGCCACGCAAAACGTCACGTTCAGTCCATACTCTGCGCAATGAGCCGGCGATGTCGCCGACGGTCTTGTCACGCGTTCGTGGGGAGGAACGCGTGACAAGCCTAAATAACGTCTGCATGGGTAACCTGCGATCAGGTGTGTTTTTTTTTTAAAAGAAGGAATATAAGGGAGGGAGGGTGTGATCGCAGGTTACTGCGTGGGAGGCTAGTTAACACTATTAGACCCGTAGCCCGCAAGGGCAAAGCCGAATGGGCTATTGGCCCGTGGCCTTTGAGGGCGAAGCGTCTAATTGCTTTAGTATCACCCAACTAGTCTGACAGAAAAAGCAATAATAAAGTTTGCAAATGCAAGTTGAAGAACGATTTGTTTGTGAATAAAACGAAAGAATTTCGCTACTCGATGTCATCTAGTCCTCTAGTAGCGTAGCCAATCAAAATGCAGGATTTGCATTAGTCCACTAGTTGGGCGATACTAATTAGAGCGAGTACTAGCAAATTTTTATCACCTTCATCGAATCATGTTCGGTTCGTATCTATAAGCGACGAGTTGGAGTAGAATCGAGCTAACATGCCACTTTCAACTACCGTTATCGGCTCTTTTCCCAAGCCTTCTTACCTTAACATTCCAGACTGGTTTCAACCAGGATACGCAAAAACTTTCGTCGAGGGATACAATTGCTTCCTTCAAAATTCCACAGCGTCCGAAAAAGAAGAGTTGTTTAGAAGAGCCGCCAAAGAAATTATTGAACTCCTCACCGAAGCAGGTGTTGATGTGATAACCGATGGAGAAATTCGGCGCGAGAACTACGTTCATTACTTTTGTAGAAGGCTGAAGGGTTTTGATTTTCACAACTTATGCGCTAAAGCTATTCGAGAGGTGCAATCTTCTACAATTTTGTTACCTCGAATAGTGGAAGAGGTGTCACCCTTGGAAAATGAAACGTGGGTTTGGAAGGAATGGCAAAATTCGCAAGATTTATCGAAGAGACCCATGAAAATCACCTTACCGGGACCCATGACTATCGCTGACACGGTGGTTGATCAGTATTACAACAATAATCAGGTTCTCGGCTGTTTGTTGTCGGAGATTCTAAACAAAGAAATAAAGGACCTTGTATCGGCTGGTTGTAAATATATTCAGGTAAGTACAGTCAAAACTCTTCTTAAGAAAACTGCATAATTTAAGAATTGTTACATGCTTAGCGTGCGTATATCGAGTTTTATACAATAGCTATAGCCCAAGCCATTCTCGCATTTTGATTGGTTCTCGCATATGATGTGTTAGAGGACAGACGCACGATTGACGTCATCATTACAAAGTTTTTCCTTGTGCATTTTAAATGGAGGAATGTTTTGAAAATTAAGATAATATTTTACATCACTGTGTGAAGATAAGGTGCAAATAACTGTTGTCGAGGAATTGAACAGGTATGAGAAGAAGGAAGAATTAAGAAAGAGCTGTTTCTCTTTTAGAGAATGACTCAGAAAAAATACTCAAGTAGTCTCAGTGGATCATGTGTACTAATGACACCCGTGATCGAGTGTCGATCGATGGTAGCGATCGATACCTCGATCGGCCAGCAATCGGCATGTCGGTCGCTGCATGTCGGTCGCTGAAAATTGAAAGTCTGTCGATGGAGATGTCGACCGTGTGCCTATCAAGGGTTGACCGAGGATCAAGATGTCGATCGAGTGTCGATCGCGGGTCGATCGAGGTGTTGATCGCCAGTATCGATCGACACTCGATCCTGGGTGTCAATAGTACACATGATCTGTCTCAGTCAGCACTTGAGCAAGAATAAACCAAAGACAAAACTTAACATCAGTGATACACTTGTCTATCGTCTTGTGTGCCACTTTTTTGTTTTTACCACATAATTTGACGTCATCTGTGATCTATTTCTGAACAGATGCACGGCAACATGGAATCTATTTGTTTTAAAATTGGTTGCATGTGTTGTTGCGCATGGGAAGTTCTGAGAGCACAGGGAAAGAGAAGTGTTCCTAAAACAAAACATGTTTTATGTGTGATTGATTACAATGTTATCACAATATTATAGGCCATTCCGAAATTGTACCAGGAGCTGGGGTGAGTTTCAAATTTTAACCAATCAATAAAACACCATGTGAAAGATAATTTGAGAGTAGTGGTGAAGAGGGAACAAATTATAGTAATGGAGCTTGAAACATGGTTCACAATCCATACAAAGAGCGTTAAGTTAGCATTTAAAATATCTGCAGTACTTCTTGATCTGGTTTCTATGCCATGTTTATAGATTTGAGTGTTTTACCATGGTACAAGAGTTTACTTACCTTTAAGTTAGTAAATATTGTAAAGGCCAACTGATACCATGGTAAATGCCACCCAAGGCAATAAAAAGGAACCAAGGGAAAAGTTTGATTTACCCTGTGATAAGATTATGAGTAATTCCTCTTTTGCTAAGTCCATCAAGTGAGACCGTAAAAAAACTATGAGGAAACTGGGTTGACATGACAGTTATGTCTGCTTGCAAGAGCAATTTAAAGCAAAATTAATCACTCTCACCTTAACTTTTTGCGGTGCTGCAACAGTGCTGCAGAAAGCCTTGAGTACAACAGCTTCTCTTTTGGATCCTTTTGAACAAGAGTAATATATGCAGGGATTTTATAATTTTCTGCCAATTCGATTTGAGGTTTTGAGGTTTACCTCCTTTTTTATTACACGGTATAATTTAGCCAAGGTTTTTTTTTTAGCTTGGTAAATGCTCAAGTATAATGCACCAGTCATTTGAACCTCCCCTGTCCCCTTTCCCCCATGGGGGGATACCTGGGCAATCACTTTTATTGTCAGTAAAATGCAGTGAAAGCCTGGTGTTACAAAATTCAAGGTAACTCCCCCTCCCTCTAAACATCTCTATGTTATACAGTAAAATCACTGTTAGAAAATAAGTTGAATCATTCTTGCATTCCAATTGGTTCTTACTTATGATCTATTGGAGGACAGATGTGTTAGTGATGTCATTAACATATTTTTTCTTTATTTATATAAAATAGGTAGATTCCATGTTGCCATGCATCTATTCTGTATTATATAATAAGTCAAATAATTATTATTCTCACATTTTGACTGACTCACCTATGATCTATAAATTATCCTATTAGAGGATAGATGCAAGAATGACATCAATATATTTCAAAATGGTGGAAAGTTTTCAGAATTTAGGTAATATTTTGTGTGACTGGGTAAAAGATGAGGTACAGAAAGGTCTTTTCAAGGCTGTAAACAGGTATGTGAAGCAGGAAGAAGAAAGAAAAAGTTTCTTTTTCTGACTCGGAAAAAATACTAGAGCAGTCTCAATCGGCAGTTAAGGGAGACTAAATTAAACTCAAAATTTGTCTTCAAATTATTTCAAGAAAATAAACCATTGCCTTGCCTCAAATCTAACAAAACCAATAATTTTCTCAAAAATTAATTATTGCTTAATTGGATTGTTGTCAGGAAAGAAACATTACAGCACAACTTCTTAAAATATACACATAACCTTGCTTTCTCATGCCAATGTTCCAGTTTGTTTCAGGGCACAGAAGCAAGCATAGGATAGCTAACTATAGCTCACAGCCATCATCTCTTTCACAGCTCGAAACTGTCTCTGACACTATCAAATTCACTTGAGAATCACAAACCACAGAGGACACAAATTTTCACTGTCACTAACGCTCCTCTGAGTCAAACAGCCTCCAATGTGTTCCACGTTTTTGTCTTCTTGCTTTCTGTACCCTCTCAATTCCAGCCTTTTTCCATAGTACTCCTGTCCCCTTTAAATTAGTATCAGACTTAAAACACATTCTAGTCATTTATCTGTACAATTTAGGATTTTCGTTTCTTTTGGTTTTAAATAATTTGTATATTGCCTTGTTGGTCAAGCTGCATGCCCCATGTTATGCTCCTACTGGCGAGATGCTTGCCCTTCCACATTTCCTGCCTCCAACCCGGCCAGTGAACTGATATAGAGAGTTCCCCCAATAACTTAGGGTAGGGCTGTGAGGCACACATTTTGAAACACTAATGAGACAAGCAGAATAAATAATGGGATGATTACCTAACTTTCAATGGACCAGTATACCATCCAGTACAAGTAGCTGCTTTGTTTTACAAAGACTGGATTTTATTTATGACCATTTGTGATCCAGATAATCTATGAGCCTAATGCTTCTTGCTACACCAATGCTTAAGTAGGGTTAGAATGGATTTTACCCCACCCTGACATATTATACCCCTCATATCACTTATAGAGTAGCATATCACCAATAGAGTGGTAATGTGTTGTACCATAACATGAGAAACATGAGAAACACTTGGTACTTAAAGGTATCTTTCTCATGGACTGATTGCTAACAATAATAGTATATATTTTATGCTTTTCTCTTGAAGGTCTAAAAACTATGAATTTGCAATCCAATAATAAAATATGCAAACCTTTTTCATTTCATTTGTTATTATTGTCCTGGTGGTAGGTTGATGAACCAGTTTTGATGCGGTTTCCTGAGCAAGCTTTAGAGTATGGAATTGATCAGCTTGCGACTTGTTTTGATGGAGTTACAGGTTTAAATGTTGTCAAGACAGTTCATTTGTGTTGTGGCTATCCTAATCATTTAGTAAGTTAGTAGTTACTCAACCACATGCATTCCAGCCATGTTTACAAAAACAACCCTATTATAAATATTTTATGTCTATTTTAATGCTTTCACATCTATTTGATTTGGCTTTAGCTTGAAAGGACCTTTCTTAGGTCTGATGATTTCTTCTCATGCACTTCTACCAGACATGATTACACCTGAGTACCCCCTTAGGCATGGCTTCATAAACAGGAACAAGTCAGTGCAGGGAGAATGAATGACTAATTGAAAAATTTGGGAGTGAATTGAATTTCATCTTGATTTTTCCTTCTCATAATAGGATCAAGAAGACTACAAAAAGGCTGACAAGGATGCATATCTTAGACTTGCTGATAAGCTTGATGCAGCAGGTTTTGATGAGATCTCCATTGAGGATGCTCACAGACACAATGATTTATCATTATTTGAGCATTTTAAAAAGAGCAAGGTATTTTAACAAAGTAATTTCAAGTCACAGCCATGTTGTACTAATTTACCATAAACAATTATTTAATCATGATGAGTTACACCATTGGTTACAACACTAATTTTCTTTAAACTTCACTGACTGTCAGGCAGACAGACAGACAGACAGAGAGACAAATTTACTGACTGACTGAATGACTGACAGACATTCTAACAAATGAATGGCAGATAGACTGACTGACTGACAACTGATTGGTAATTATTGACTAACAGCTGAGTGACTAGCAAGGAACTGGCCATAACTATCAACTGTCACTGCTGTCTGCCTCAGAGATTGACGGGTGACTGTCAGGTTGACATCTGATTGATGCACTTTGCACTGAATGAAAACTAACTGACTGAAAGCTTATATTGTCTGACTGATTACTGACTGAAGTGCAACAACTTTATTTGTGTTTCGTAACTACTAGCCAATTGCCCCTGCAGGCTACTAATTGGGGACACTTGATATGTATAAAGGAAATATAATATTTAATTGCAACTGTCTTGCTGTTTGACTGACTGCTTTACATGTTCCAATGCAGCTGATCAACTCAGATCTCTGTTGTGTCTTCAGATCGTACTTGGTGTTGTAAAGATTGCTAGCAGCCATGTGGAGAGTGTTGAAGAGATTTGCACTCGTCTAAAACAGGTTTTAACTGTTCTACCTGCTGAGCGCCTAATTGTCGCTCCAGATTGTGGATTAGGCTTTCTTCCAACTGAACTTGCAAAGCAGAAACTTTATAATATGGTTCAGGCTGCGAAGTCTTTGCCTTGACTTGGCGGGTAAAATCAGATCAATGATAAACGCATTGGAGATATACAGGTGACATGATAGCTTGTAAACAAACGACTGATTTACACTGTTTCAAACTATAAATACTCATTAGCTGTGTCTTATATTTCAACTACATTTACATTAATTTTATTGAGTTGGCAGAAACTATATACAGTTATCACACTACATGTAACTTTAATAGCCTATTAACTGAATATTTTAAGCTGTTGCTAAGGAAAAAATTTATTCCCTTATAAATTGTCATTTTTAATAAGTTCAGGGTTTCTTTCATGTGTTTTAACTTTTTCATGATCAGTAACACCAGTGATGATGTCATCAGGCCACACCCATGCTCCCAAGCATATTGTTTTATTGGGATTTTTTTATCACTGATTTAATATTTAAACTTTTATTATGCTATGCACTGATTTTTCAATTCAAAAAGGTCAGATTTTGAGAGAATTTCAAAATATCGGAAAATTCGTAATTTTTGGAAAGAGACACTGAAAACTCATCGTCGTACTAAGTAAATGTGTCAGTAAAAGACACCTTCCCCTCCCCCCTGCTTTTAACAGCTAGCAGCCAGAAGACAAAAACCTAGTGGGCATGTTTTGGCAAAATCACAAAAATAAAAATAAAGATAACTGAATAATGATAATCATAATAATAATAAGTAATAGTAGTTGCACCGGGTGGAGGACAATTCAGGGAGTAATCGCGCAAGTAATTTGAAATCAGTTGGCGTTTGGGCGTAAGGCCTATTTGAAATTGCGAGCACGTACGATTTCTCCCTGAATTGTGCGAGATTACAGTGAAAATTGACATGTAATAACCTAGTGGTTTAAGAACCTGCTGGCAGAAATTTGCCATTTTACCCGTATAGCAAAGCAAGTTCGAGCAGGTTCTTAGATGTGGGCCGTTAAACACAGGCCACAGTTAAATACAGGCCACACAGCCCTCTCGTTATGACAACACAACATACACATTCTGTAATCAGTTGTGTCAGGCTTAACATAATACAGCTGTGAATAAATACTCTATATTTAAGGACCAAACACATTTAAAAGTGTCCAATTACAAAAAGCCGAAATTGGACACCACGTGATCACGCATCGTTTACGTGGTTCCCATCCACGTGTGGGAGCTACACACAAGGAAAAATTCCGATGCCCCGAGTGCTAGGTGCAAATCGATTTACCCGAAGGAAACAAGATTGCCGAGCAGTTTTTCCACAGCAGCTTGTTCAGTCTGCTTGCCGTCCGACGGACTGGCGAAGGAAGTAGCAGCAGCAGCAATGCTTTTTCCTAGTGTAGGAAGAACAGCTCTTAGATGTACTATATCTTTGACTGCGGACAATTTGTAAAGATTATCGAGTGAGACAGTTGTGTTCAGCTAGGAAGGCACGTAATGCGTCTCAGACGCTTTATGCCTCTGTTGTTAGGAACGTTTAGGTAAATATGGGAATTATAAAACCGGGAGAGTGCATGTTAGTCGCTTGATTACAAATTTTAGTATACGGGTTGACAGCTATGTTAATTCGTATTCTCCTTAACGCAATATAATCTCTATTGTTTGACAAAAGCTTCACTTCGCAAGCTGTTATAAATCACAGTAGCACTGAAGCTACACTTTTCGAAAAGTTTGCGGTCGCAGATCTTCGAAGAACATCGTTACTCTATAATTCCCTGATAACTGATTATGAACCCGTAGTTTTGTTAAATGTTACCGTCGTTGTAGTATAGGAAGCTTAAGCAAACCACGACGACGACGGCAACGAGAACGTCGACAAACAAAAGGTTTAATGAGCAAAACGGCAATAGCTGTGCACGTGCGTTATAATTCTTTGTACATTTCTATGGCGTCCTCAGCATAACAACAACGTGAAATGACCAAGTTCTGCGTCGTCGACGGAACGTGGACGACGACGGCTAATTTTTCGTATTTCTATTTGGAATTGAACGCCCTCTTTGCATATTTGGCTTAAACACGTTTTTAGAGCCATTGGCGTACCGAGCAGATCTAAACAATCGCGAATTTTGCTTGTAAAATATAAATTCATTTTTTTACAAGGTGTCGTCCTCGGCGTCGTTGATTAAACTCCCTATTTACCCGTTTAGATCGACTCGAATTGAAACTTAGTTCGTCTGATGTGAAGTTTCTTTAAGTATGTGGTATGGCCCGAGCAAAGGTAAAAACTAACGAACCTACATGATGAAGGCCATTTGTTTTTAGTGTTACTGGTAAATCTGCTGCAAACGTAACTTAAAACTCGCCTAGGTTGAATTAAAGAGTACTCGCTTAAAATGTAATATGTCTCAACAAACTCTGTTCTATGTTTTTCACAAATTAAACAAGCTCTTTTTAACAGAACAGCTGCACAGACAGAGAGCAAGGATTACAGTTTACTTACCTCGGAAAGTGATACATAAATGTACGAAGTTGACGTTCTGGCGCCAATCTGTAAGGAAGCAATAACGCAGAATCATTATTGAACTTCTGTAAACAGAACGAAGCGACGGTATTCATTTTTATGTTAGCAATATAATTTCCCTCGGGGCCAGGAGGGAAATGACAACAGCTTTTATAGCGACGTAATAATTTACTTCGAGGCGTTGGGTCTCGGTTGGAATCAGTTGGGTCCCAGCAAAATCGGTATTGAACTTCTGTTTACAGAAACAACAACTTACTTTTACTCGTGCAGATGCTGCTTAATCGGGGCTTTGGTCCTAGACCTGCGAAATGGTAAAAGTCAGGAGCTTCTCATTTCCTTTTTAAGTCTTTTTAAAAAATCGTGAAACTAAAACTATGAGCTAAAATTATCGAGAAGAAACCAAACGAGAACGCACACACAAAAAGAGAACTTCTTTGGACAAAATACGTTTCGATAATAAGAAGAAAAGGAACGGAACGTCATTGGTCTTCCGTTGACTGTAGAAATACTCAGTTAAACCCGTTCTTAAGGCCAAAGTAGCGCAATGAATATTGAAATATATAATAACAGACTGCAACTAAATACAGTATAAATAAGTGGCATTTTCTTTCGCACTCTGTTATGAACACTCTTATGTAAAGATGATTAGTACGTTAAATGAATCCAAATAAAGAAAATTAAGATTGCTAACCACTGATATGTAGATGTCCCACCGTAAATCCATCATCGGAAACTTCAAAACAAAAAAAGGATTAACTTTATAACAACAGATATTATACGTATGTTAAAGTAGTTTTTTTTCGACATTGAAAAACTGTCAATACCGAAATGACGTCCAGGAGCATATTAGTGTCGACCTTAGACGTTATCTGTTCCTCAAAGCTCACAATTTTACTCGAACTACCGTTCTCGGTAAACTGTTCACTTTTCGGAACAGATAATGTCCGCGGAAAAATATCTGAGCATCTTTTCGCGCCAAATGGAGACTATTGGTTATTTATCCATTCCTTGATAACCTCACCCGATATGGTACAGAAAAGCAAACATGTTCCCGGTTTAGACGCGTGCGATTAGCTAAATTGCGGCGGTCCATAGAAAGCAAATGTTACACAATATATCATATATCTCGGAAAAGGCACCTGCATCAGCTCTCGTAACATTGGTAGAATCGTCAGTCATACTGGATCCCACTGGATCTAGGAAATAAATGTTGAAGTTTTTTTTAAAAATAAACTATCACTTGTTCCCTTAACTCATGATTGACCTCCGGATAAACTAGTGGAAGATCGGTTCATGACTAATTTCTTATATTATTTTCTGGTCTAAAGGAGAACCAAAAAATATCCCATCAAAACTATTCTTTCAGTCTGTATAGTTTTCTGTGCATGTCACACGGCATCCTCCTAAAAGGCCAATTTAGTGGACAGTCCAGCTTTGTTGCGTCCAAAAACACAAACTGTTCCGTGTAAAACAGGATTTAGTCGGTTTAGACTAATGACTTGTTCCTCGACATAATTTACTGCTAACGATTAGCTGTGAGAATTGGTTGCAAACATCCAGCAATAATAGTAAGATTTTGATTTTTTTTTTCTCTGTCAATCATGTCGTAGGATATCAGGTAGTGATTTTACATCGTTGGTTACAGGAAGGTTATTATGCTACTTATTGGGCTGATTCCCACTTAAGGACGTTCGCGTGAAAATTTTCTACTCGATAGATTTTTTTTAAACTTCTACTGTGGATAGATAATGATTTACTTGTTTCAGAAATGAAATAAAAATTGGGGGTCGCCGCCTTCGTTTCAGAGATAAGGCGTGTGGAAAACTAGTCTGATTTTGATAAATTGGTGCGCGTAATTTAGCATGGTCTCCATGGTCTTCAGCCGAAAATATTAAAGATTAGTCAACAGAGGCAAACAATCCTAATAATATGTTGTATAAGTGAATCTGTGGCGTTAATAATTTCAAATATTGCCATCATTTTCAGAAACCTTAACGCTTTAAGAGGCATTTGGAACTGACGCACAGCTAAACGAAGAGGTCAAATGGACGGAATTCGATGGAGCGTTTTGCAAAATATTCAAACTTCTACTCGATAGATTTTTTTCATTTTCTCGCAAAACGTAGAAAATCGGTAGAGAAAATGGCCCATCGAAAGAAAAATAGGGGTCACCGAACGTCCAAGATCGCTAAATCCACACAAAGTCATAGCAATAGCCACCGGCCCCATTATTGTTCACTTTACTACCTAGCGCGCGCGCTCGATGCACGACGTGGCGTGTGAATTTCGTGTGCAGTAAGGATGCGCAGAAACACATTAGCGCGAACGTCCTTAAGTTCGGTGCAGTAACTAGCGACGACAAAAATAACTTACTGTCTTCATTGTTTGGTAATTTTTCTGGCTTCGTCCCATGTTGTGTGATGATATCCTTTAAACGAACAGATTGTTGACTTTTGATGTCGGAAACGACAGCATTGGATGGATATGATGAATGAGTATCGCTCCTAACAACGGCTACACCATATCTGAGGAATTACAAATACATTACTCTAAAGGTGGTGGAACTATTTATGCGATAAATCAGTTTAATCAATTGCTCTCTCTTTTGAGCTTTCAAAAATAAGTGCCGCGCATTTGACTTTGCGGATTGGGAGCTAAGACAACAGTACAAGGACCTCTCCGGCCGTCATTCGTTTGATTGGAGCCCTGTCGTGTTTCCAATTAAGTGCCTGCAGCAGACACATGCACACATTGCCGACCTATTTTTCTAAGCCTCGACCTAACACCAGTTTAAAGGTTTGGAATGGTACCGGCTGGTATTTATAATTTCTTTCGATATGAATCATATAAGTCATGTTAATTTTTGTAACTTTCTCCAAGAAATATCAACTGCAGTTTTAACCTAATGACAATGTGATACATTTCCTGGCCTTTAATGATGAGTTTCTGTATTCTCTTGGCCAGTTTACTGACTTTATATTGCCCTTTACAGGAAAATTAGATTTTGATCGTACTAATATGATTTTGTTTCTCTTTTTTTACTGGTACATGTACAAATAACCTGCAGATTACGAAAAATAAAGCCAACAAGCGGTAACATTATTCCAACTATACCCTTTGCCCGTTATGGCAGTGTTTTTAAATCGACAGCAATACAAAATCAGTGATCTTGTTCAGCTAAAGAGAAATGAAGTTCATGACCAATCTTATGTAAATTAATCTGCAGACAGGAATGGCCGATTGCAACCTTAGTGAGCGGTAGAATACATATTTTCCCCGTTAATCACCTTAATGAGACGTAAACTAATATTTTTAAATCGAATAAAAACTAAAATTTCTAGTAGCTATCGTAGGTCGCGTAAAAAATCCTGACAAAAAATACTAGGTATAAACCTAATGCCAGTCTGAAAGCTTAGACGAGCTCTGTTGTATGCTATGCCTGGATCGTAGATTGATTTGTTTAACAGTGCATGACGGCATGTAAAAACCTTTTTTGATTTAAAAAAATTGTATCCTAGGTTAGACGAAATATAGTGACAAGGGAATCAGGCAATCCAGCTTAATTTTGTCGCTTTGATTAACGCTGAATAAGCAAGAATTACGTTTTAATTAAAGAATTGAAACGTTTGTTCCATTGCAAGACAAGGCAAGAGTAAAGCTCTCGTTGATTGTCAAAAATACCACGTTGATTGTCAAAAATACCACGATTAAAAACTGACCAGTAATTGTAAATTGGTATTTGACATTTCCACTGGACCAGAAATAAAACTTTATTTGCAAGTTGTAACAAACTTTTTTTTAATGTAGAAATCTTTAACAAAACTGGAATTTTTTCCACCTAACAAGCCAATGCTTTATTGTTCGTCAAGATTTATCACTTATCATTTTTTATCTGTTTCTTTTAATGCGGTCCAATGAACGTTTTCAGTCTAATTGTTACCCAGAGAGTCGAAATCACGGCAACGTTAAAAATGTCTTGTTACTTTTCGGATAGCAAATTGGGAAGTTTCATAGAAAGCTTAGCCCGTAAGTAAGCGATCACGATTAGCGATTAGTTATAAACAGTAAAATGTATGGTCCTTATTTTCTATGATTAACAAAATAACGCTAGAATTATTAGCTGATTGGTACTTACAGGAGCAGAAAGATGAACTTCATTCTGGAGTTGTCTGATGATTACGAGAATGTCTACTAGACAATGGATCAGGCTACTCGACTCGCTGCTTGATATGGGGAGATTCCTGTGCGTTGTTTAATTTAGTGACAAATTGTTTATAAAAAACACTTCGAATTCTCAGTACTGTTACCAGACACAATTAGTGAACTAAAACCAATCACATAGAGGAACGAAAACAAAGAATACCAACTTGATTTGTCGAAGTCTATCAGTGCAAGTAAATATATGAAACATCACATAACTGAAATGCGGGATAAAGGTTTTAAGACATAAGCAGGAGCCCATCACCAGGAGCCTCCATCTCCCATACAAACCCTATGAGACAACCTTTGCGCGTATCTTTTTATTTTTAGAACAGTCTTCACATAAGAGATCGTTGCAATTATGTACGCAAATCAGGGGGTTTGGCGGTTGCAAACTGCCTAAGCGCATAAAAAATTTTTAACATTGCATTTTGCACGCTTTGCGTGTCTATGATCTTGTGTGGGAGGTTTGATCGCCCACAGCTTGTTATTCTGAGATTTACGAATCAAATAACTCAAAGATCAATTTGTTGCAGAATATTTTTTTATACAGTGTAGCTATACAATCGATCATAAAAGTCAGGAATCGTATTGAGATGCGTGACAGCTTGAAAAATAAATAAGAAGAGACTTGCCAAACAAATAAATGTTTTTACGCAAAACGTCGTAATATGTCAAAAATTTAATTGACACAGTAAGGTGCACTAAAAATAAAGAATTCGGCAGGTACATGAAAATATCAGTTTCATTTCCTAAATTAATTTAACTATTTACTTATGACATTTTCATAACAACACCTTTGGCGAGGAAGCGTGGTACATTCTTTTGCAATAGCAAGGATCGAAGCAAACGTAGCGATCATATGAAAACACGCCTTTAGAAGCCATGGCTGCTCATATAAGTGGGCTCATTCAAGCAAAAAACATAATTTTAGGACCTTTCATCTAGTCTAAAATTTGTATATGTAGAGGTGTAAACGTGGAATCGAAGGGTTAGGGGAGGCAAAAAACACTCCCCGTTCTTCAATCTCTCTCACTGTAGCGTTTATGCCTGCTACGCAAGCCACTGTATGTAGCTCTCGTCTCAGTCTGAATGCTACCTTTGTTCAAGGAACTCTAGAAGATAACGATGCTTTACAACTTGTAACCGAAATTGACTCACTTCTATATTAAACTTTTTAATGAATCTGTTATATAAATAGAAGCCTCCATTTGGCGCGAAAATTATGCTCGGATACTCGTCCGCGGGCACTTTATAGGACAAATATCTTAGCATATATTGAAGTCCAATGGAGTCTATTGTGTTTATTACCCTTCAATTATTATTCACAACACACGCAGTACCCTTTAAGTTGTTATATTAGGATGTAGCCCGTTGCAGGTTGAAGCGGGAAAAACGGTGAGGAACAAATAGAAGAGGGTTTGGGACGAGAAGCCAAATGATGTAACGCCAGCTGCTTGCAATACATTCTTAGCTTATTACTGTTCAAAACACAAGAAGCGATAAATATAATACTGCTATCTGGTACCGTTTTTTGATTGCTCTTCACTCCTTTTTCATTGTCAATTTAAAAAATCTATGTTATTGCCATTTACCATTTGGTAAATATCATTTGTGAGTTACCTCCACCATGTTCCAATATTAGGAAAATATTCCTGTTAAATATTGCCTAGAGAATCTACTTCGAAAAATGTTAGTTCGGACGAGTGAGCTAGCCAATAGGCCATTTCCGAGTTCGCTTGAGCCTCTATTTCAAAGCGAGTCTAAGTGCGAAAGTTTTGTGATGGTAATTAGTTCTGCTTTCCATATGAATGGAAACTCATTTTCATTTCAAAGACTTCGCACTTAGACTCGCTTTGAAAAAGAGGCTCGAGCGAACTCGGAAATAGCTTATAAGGAGAGATGACTATTTGGTCGGCACGATATACAACAAGGGCCTGGGTTCCAAACCAGGGCATCATGGGTAGGGTCGTAGGATCTTTGGGACCGGGTATAACACGTGGTTATCATCTAGGCTTCAGAACAATCCCGTTCTTTCGTTTCCTTGCGTTTGATTTTTCTTTGTTTAGTTCTTTACGTACCAAGTATCCAGTCCGGTAGAATCGGCTGTTCTAATTTTATTTTTGTGAAGCCTTCGTAAAATGGGCTTCTAACCGCTTGGAGCTTGAGCCTTGGTCCTGCACACTTTTCCACCACAGGGTTTTTTCCTGGCAGGCTTTTTCTAGCCTCCGTTCTAGCCGCATTTGCTTTGTTAGCGGCTTCTCAGCTCTACTAGTTAAGACTTCGGTTCGTTTTCTTCTTGTATTTTTGCGCCTTAGGTTTATACTGTATTTTATTTATATTGTACGTCGGAGTTGACAATCCCCAGCCTAACTGGCAGCCTAACTTGCTTAAAGCTTGAGAGCTTATATGGGGATGTAGGCCAAGATGGCCTGTTTATCATAATTATAGCCTATCGTAATTTAGCTGTTCATCTTATAGTCTAATGTAATGACGGAGCTGATTTCCCCAGCCATATATTTTGTGTATTAATTTTAAGTGTTGTGGCTCACCAGCCCTAGTGGCTCTATCAAATGACTTGTACGTGTGTACGTGTGATCCTTTGTTGCTTCGCAAGGATTTGTCATGTAAATTGTTAACTGTTGTTTGTTTTACATGGTTCTCGTAAGGCCCTCCCAAAATAAACTTATTTGGTTCAGTGATGCTGTGTTGTTATTTGTTGCGGAGTGGAGACAAAATTTCGAATTTATGGTTATCGCATCCAGGCAGAGGCTAAGTACTCCCACAGAATCCCCGACCTTCTAATTAATTAATTAATTTCAAGTTAGCGAGGTCACTAACGCAAAATCATTTGGAGTGACCATCGATGACCAAACTTGATTGTAACAGAGAAAGTCGCTTCCGGTATTGGTGGCCATAAAACGAATAACGCACCTTGTCCCTCAAGCGATCCTACATTAAGCTCTAATACAGCCACTGTATGATAACTTCACGAAATAAGTTACTAAAGCTACAAAACAGAGCAGCACGTGTTTTGACTTACTCAAACCACGACGTAGTTGCTGATCACCTGTTCAGATTTCTAGGGTGGAAAAATCTAGCTTGACAGCAGAAAATTCATATAGCTCTGCACGGGCTGGTTCCAGATTATCGCCCTTCTAAATTCGAAAGGGACTCCAAGAATAAACTTAATGTTTCATTACCGCTCACAAATTATTACAAACATAGCATTAGCTAAAGTTGCGCCATTCTTTGAACAGTCTTCCTTGCACCATAAGGGAGGCAGAGTCCCCGAGGCAATTTCAGCGCCTACTTAAAGGAAATAAAAGTCACGGCATTCGTGGAGAGCAGCTTTTCATGACTTCTAGGTATTAGGCATTATGTAGTCGGTAGTCGGTATATTTGTATTGGATAAATAACGAGCAAACAAAGTCCTCCAGCATCGCATACTGGGGCGTGCTACGTTTAGCCCACGTGTAGTTTTAGTTTCTTTTACAATTCATGGCAGTAAAATTCGTTTTAATTGGCTTTATTTGCTTTTAACTGGTTTAATACACCCAAACACACACTGGCCTTAGTCAGATCTTAGGCCTGATTACATGGGGAATTTCAGCCCAGTCAGAAATTTTTTAGCCCGGCTAGGAGGGGGGGGGGGAAATTTTGTTCGGATTACATGAGGAATTTCATCCGGGCTGCAATATCAGCCTCGGCGCAAAATATGAAACTGCGCGAAAAGAGAATCAGCAGAATCAAATGGCGCCCAAAACGTACGCCCAAGCTCGCTTTTCAGCCGGGCTAAATTACATGAGATTTTTTCAGATTTTTCAGCCCGTTTGCCCAGCAAAAAAATCCTACCTCTGTTTTTCAACCCGGGCAAATATTTTCAGCCCTGACTAAGTTGAATCTTTGGGCTGAATCTTTCCCCATGTAATCGCCAATTTGATTTTAAGTGGAATTTTTTCAGAAGCCGGGCTGAAATTTCAGCTCGGCTAACCGGGCTAAAACTTCAGACCGGGCTGCAGTCGCCATATAATCAGGCCTTTAAATACAAATTCGAAATTATTTCCTAGTTCCCATCCCAATCCTGTTTGCAACCCATTTGTGAGTTTCTGGCAAAGCTGTCCTGAGCTTATCCAATACATTACTTCCGGCACTTCTCGTAATTAGCAATGAACCAGTCACATGTTTCCTTGATGGCTGAAAAAGGAAAAGGAAGCAAAAACATCAGTTCACATTCGACACACGTGCAGTAATAAAAGATCACTGAATGAGTGTATCGTTAATAATTTCTCAAGAATATCACTTTTCAAGAGCATGCTCCCCAAGAAAAAAAGTATGAAATATCGACTGCAAGCCTTGATTGGCCTGCTTTACGGCCGCCCTAGTCATAAAAACTCTTAAATGATATGACTGTGACTAAAGCAACATGATATCTATTAAATCACCATGACAACGGGACAAGTCAAACTGACGTAAACGCTGTTTTAATATGTCCTGGTTGACAAAAGAGGAATTGAATACATCGAGTATAATTAAAGATTAATAAAAGCATGTGTAACTGCAAAGGCCCCTTGATTGAACATGAGGACGAAGTTTATTAATAGTTTCACAAGACCAATTTTATCCTGATTATCCTGATTGCCCGCATCACCTAATTATTTTTCACTGCAAGCTATCAAATGAATCTGCGTGTATGTAGAGATAAGGCAAAATGCTCGATTTTAGTAGCCAACTGTTTTATTACCTTCCTTGGGGTCAGTGAACTTGAAATCTGGCCGGTACTTCCTCAATTTTGCGTTACTTGCAGTCTTCTTGAACTGGCCGTCTGACTTGCTCGTATCAAACTAAAAATGTGTCAAGGATTCTTTATACAAATATTACACAATGTGACTGTTACCGTTTGCTTTCTACAAGACACTTTCTCCGTGAGTCAGGATTATCAGAATAGTTTGACGTAGCCTGTCAAAGTGCTAGGTATACAAGCCTAACCTTGATCGCAGACCACAACGTCATACTACAAATCTAGAATACTTCCACTTACAGTACTCGTACAACATTTTTGCTGATAATTTAATCATGATGTTGGCATAGTCCTGACAATTCACTGATTTTCTCAACTTGATTTATTTGAGCAACATATCAGGTTCCAAACATAAAAGTCAAGTGTTTGAGTAGATTAGGTCAGTGGCCTGCCAGTTCGTGGACACACTGTTATAAAATGTTATCATTTTATGTACAGGCCCTCCTTCCTCCACCTGACATATCTCAGCACTTTGAAAAATCTAACAGAGGATACTTCCACTTTTCCTGTAAATTGCATTCCTTCCATCACCAATTCTGCAGCCTCCATTATCGACAACTCATCCTCCTCACCAACTACAAACAAGTAAAGGCAAGGGCATGTTAAATTTAAATAAAAAGAAATTTAAAGACCTGGGAATATTGTTTCACTGTCATCTATTGTGTCAGCACTTTATAAATAGCTGTAAAGATGACCAAAGGTACTCAAATACTACTATTCTATTTAAAATCCAGAGAAAAATTTGCCAACCTGACAGGATAATGGGATCAATTTCATCATACTCTCTAAGCACCCAGATCATTAACCTTGCAAGGTCCTAGAAAAACAAAGAACAGTGGACAACAACTCATCAACAAACTTCTAACCAACATTCTCAACTATCAGAAACACATCACGTTATCGTCATCACGACACTAACTGTCATAATAATTATTTTCACACGACAAGGCTACTTCAGGAGCAAGAGGGATATTGAAGAGTGATTACAAGATTATAAACAATTATTGGATGATGTTCTTGTTATACCTAGAATCATCATGGTCAAGGTAGAGGTTATCAGCCAAAACCAAACGCTGAGGCATAAAAACATCATAAAACACAATAAACACAAAAAGGTGGCCAAGACATAACAAATGCCAGAAAAACACTACTAACAAGACTCTTGCTCCTGGTCATTAACTATGTTAAATACAATAATCAATATTTAATAAGTTTCATCTCAAAAATAGGTTTTTACCCACTCAGGCCTCAGTGCGCTCTTTAAAGAGAATATCTCAAGGCAAGAACCAATGGACAAGTATTTACATTTAACAACTAACCTTTGAGAATATGAACTGCCTTCGTGGTGAACCAGTCCCCCAAACCACCAAAGGCTTGCCTTCCTCTACATGATAATAATAATGGTGAAGAATGGTAAAGTCTGGCTGGTATTTTCTTAATGCCAGTTACCACTGGTCATACAATGACCACTTTAAGTAACAACTGATTAACAGAAATGTAGTCAAATACCATGTTTTATTTTTTCCAAGCGGGCACAGTAACGAATCCTGCAATCTGATTGGTTCTTAGCGCGGTCCGGATTTTCCTATCTCTGACCACGGTCACAGTAACGCT